>ENA-ORFA01000013-ORFA01000013.1-marine-metagenome-genome-assembly--contig:-NODE-13-length-107733-cov-4.842879_pt1 | contig 107733 bp, 91 predicted proteins | sample MGYA00248621_ERZ508587 | MGnify/ENA primary metagenome ERZ508587 (study PRJEB26250, sample SAMN06266239) | marine metagenome | isolation source: Columbia River Estuary | place: USA:Columbia River... | reverse complement strand
AATCGTGGCAGTAGCGGCATTGACACTTTTTGCAACTGATTTCATATCTTCTACAGTGCCTACGTAGTGATCGTTGGTGGCGATGATGGCGAGGCCATTGGGTGGTGCTGCAGTTGTAAATAGTTTGCCCGCAGTAGCGATAGCAGGTTGAGCGGCGCTGCGATAGAGAGTGAGGATGCAGCGAGCAAATTCTTCATTGACATGTGATTTCACATCAACCGCTATTTCGCGTGTCATGCCTTGAGAAGAAAAGTGATCGGCGAAGTCTTGATCGGACATGGCAACCATGCCGGCAACTATCTGTTCACCAATGTTGGGTGTTTGCCAAGCTTGAGCTGCGTCGTGCCAGATGTAGTCGGGGTGCAACATTCCGATGCAATCAGTAGCCCACGAACGCACGATGTTTGGGCGAGCGGCTAATGCACCGTAAGCATGACCAGCACCCCAGTCGTGGGCAACGAGATCGATGGGGCCGTCGATGTTGTCGAGTTCGTTGATCAACCAATCGCGATACTCGCGCATAGTGCCACCCCAACCTGTTGGGGTCGGAGCACCGAAACCTGGCGGCGTCAGCAGCACAATGTTGTTAACGCCACGCGACTTTAATTCAGCGACCAACAATGACCACACTGCCGATGTTTCTGGATTGCCGTGAACGAAAACCTTGGTGCTTTGGGACATAAGTAGAACCTACACCCGCCGGAATTTAACTAAAAGTGCTCACATGCTTGGCACCAGGTGCTCACGGTGCTCACATGCTTGGCTCGGCATATAGGTATTTAGTAAAGGTAAGTTAAGTGGGTGACTGAGTATCGATATAGCGCGGGCGAGAAGTTGCCGATTGAAGTGTTGGTGTTCGAAATGGACCCAGCACACGTTGAAGAATATTTAGCGATCGACCACGAAGTATGGACACTCGGCGAGGCGACGCTGCCAGGGTTTGAGCGAATTCCGTTTTTGTCGAAAGAAGTTTGGCTCGACGATTCGCGACCAGGGCGAGTTTCGATCATTTTTGTTTGGGAGTCGCTCGAAGCGTGGATGCGCGTCGGGGCTAAAGATATTCAGCAGCGATTGCTGGCTGAGTTTGATGCGCGGTTCAAGCACCCCGTGAAACTGGTCGAAGCATGGCACGAAGACACGAACTTTGGCATTCACCGATGGAGTCGTTTCGAGCGGTGATCAAGAAATTTTTTGGGTGTGTGATGTTGGTTGGTGCGGTTGTTGTTGTCGGTGCGTGCGCCGCGAGTGACGCGACTTCGAAAACTATTAACGGATATGTCGTTGAGGCCGGTGCCGAATTAGCAGGAGCCGATCTGGCTGGCGCCGATCTTTCTGGGGTCTATCTGGTTGGCATCAATTTGGCTGGGGCTGAATTAACTGGCACCAACTTTTCGGGCGCCAACCTGAGTGGCGCAAATTTGTTAGATGCGAATTTGTATCAAGCCAACTTAAGTGGCGCGAACTTAACTGTTGCTAATTTGCATCGCGCCGATTTAGTTGACGCCGATCTGTCGAGTGCAGATTTAACTGAAGCCGATTTGTCGGGTGCACTAATGCTTAGTACGAATTTTCGTGGCGCCAACTTGCTCGGTGTCGACTTTTCGCGCTCGAATCGCACGTCAGCAGATTTCTCGGGCGCAATAATGCCCGACGGCACGACAAACCCCTAAGTCACAATTTCGCAAGCAGTTTTAGATTGCTAGTGCGACATGCTGCGACTAATGTTGCGTCATGTCTTATATGAGAAAACTTGGTCGTAAAGTGAGCTTCGTTTGCGTCGCGGCACTTGTTGCTAGTGCTTCAATCGTCACTGTTGCTGGTGCGAGCGCACCTGTGCCACCCATAGGGCCAACATCGATAATTAACCTGTGCTCAATTGACGGGTCCGGATGTCGTGTTGGTGCGACCGGCCCAGGTGGCGGCATCGTTTATTACGACGCAGGATCGCCGCAATGGTGGGGTCAGTTTCTTGAAGCGACAAGATCTTCGACTCCGGCGCGTGGCCCGTGGAGCGGACAATTAGTTAGAGCGACGCAGGGGAATCCGACAGATTCAAAAGCAATTGGCATGGGCTCGATTAATTCTTTGGCGATGGAAGCTCTTGACCCACAGTCGGTTTACGCGCGACACAAAGCAACGTTCTTTAAAGACGTGTTTTTTCTGCCATCAAAAGACGAACTTGACGCGCTATACAACTATTGGAAATTGTCGGGAGGTAATCGGTTGAATTATCCGGCAGCACCTATTTGGACATCTTCAGAAGCGAGCGAATCGTTTGCTTGGTATCAACTGTTTCAAGACGGCACGCAATTCACCGATGCCAACGGCATTATTCGTGGACTGAAAAAAAACAAAAATTATGAACAAAGCCCAATTCACGTTGGCTCGGCGTTTCAACCAGCGGCGTTTCAAGTGATTGGTGTTCGTGCGTTCGGGCCGAAATCGGATGGCGATATTTCGTGGAATGGGTCGGCGACGAGAGTCAACCCGAGTTGCAGCAACGCGGCGACACCCGTTTGCAGAGTTGGCGATATCGGGCCGGGCGGCGGCATCGTGTTTTATGACGCGGGCAAAACCGAATCGTGGGGACGTTATTTAGAAATAGCACCGCAGTCGTGCGAAGGTGTGCGGTTGCCGTGGCGACCAGCGTCGAAGACGAACCGCGTGTATGAGACTTCTGGATTTGCCGTGACACGACTCAAGACAAAATTTATTGGCATGGGCCGATTAAACACTCAAGAAATAGTTGCTGCGTTTGGTGCAAATAGTTATGCCGCTAAGTTCGCTGACGATCTAGTTTGTGGTGGCAAAAGCGATTGGTTCTTGCCGGCAAAAGACGAACTAGACATTGCATTCAATCGTCTTGCACAAAATCGTGTTGCTGGCAACGACACACCAGTCGGGGGCTTCAACAAGGGCTATTACTGGACATCAAGTATTTATGACTTTAAAACTGCGTGGACACAATATTTTATGGACGGTCAACAATTTGATCGAGTGCAAACTTTAGACGGCAACAAAACACCACCGACCCCGTTTCGGGTTCGGGCCGTGCGTGCATTCGGGTGATGTAAATATTGCGCGCTGAAACTGTTATTGATGAAGCGGTAAATGGCGTAGCAACCACAGAATCAGTTGCGTTGTGCGATGTTGAGTTTTGTGTTGTCGACCTTGAGACCACGGGCGGGTCAAACGAATATGACGCGATAACCGAAATCGGCGCAGTCAAATATCGCGGGGGAGAAGAAACTGGACGGTTCACGACACTTGTGAACCCGCTATGCGCAATTCCTCCGTTCATCACGGTTTTGACAGGCATCACTGAAACAATGGTCGCCAACGCGCCGACAGTTGACGAGGTGCTTGACTCGCTTGTCGAATTTATTGGCGACTCAGTTTTGGTTGCGCACAACGCACGTTTTGACATCGGGTTTATTAACGCATCGCTTGTGCGTCACGGCCGCGAGCGATTGGCGAATCGCGTGCTTGACACTGTTGGTTTGGCGCGTCGAATTGTTGGTGGCGATGTCGACAACTGCAAACTTTCGACTCTTGCTGCGACTTTGGGTTTTGCACATCAGCCGAGTCACCGTGCGATCAACGATGTGTTGGCGACAGGTGATTTGCTGCATCATTTAATTGAGCGCGCTGCGGGTTTTGGCGTTTTTGATCTGGATGACTTTGCGGCAATGGCCAAGATCGGCACGCACCCGCAGGCGGCGAAGTTGAAGTTGACTGTCGATCTGCCGCGCGGGCCGGGTGTCTATTTGTTTGTTGATGCGCAAGGCGACGTGTTGTATGTCGGCAAGGCAACGAATATTCGCTCGCGCGTGCGAAGTTATTTCGGCACGGGAGACACACGACGCAAAGTTGGGGCACTGCTCAAGTTGATGGACGCGGTTCACTATGTTTCGACTCCAGATTTGTTGACAGCCGAAGTTATGGAGTTGCGGTTGATCGCCAGGTTGCGTCCGCGATATAACCATGCGTTCACGCGCACGGCAAAATATTGTTACGTGCGGTTGACTTTGAGTGAGCAGTGGCCGCGGTTGGTGATTGCAAGCCGCATTGCCAAAACTGTTGCTAGTAGCGCGGATATTTACCTCGGCCCGATTTCGACTCGCGCAATGGCCCGCGACGTAGTTGATGCCATCGAATCTGTGATTCCGTTGCGACGATGCACAGTGCGCATGGGTCGCAAATATCGTGCGCCCGAAGATGCGCCAGTTTGCTCGGCGGCACAACTCGGGCTCGCGCTTTGCCCGTGTTCGGGCACTGCTGACCCGCAAGAGTATGCGCGTGAAGTTGAGCGCGTCGTGGGCGCGATGATGGGCGAGGCCAAAGAAGTTGTCGAAAAGTTGACTGTCAAGATGCGCAAGTATTCGCAAGACCAGAGATTTGAAGAAGCGGGCGATGTTTTGGCGCGCATCGATGCGCTCGAGACTGTGTTGCGACGCGTGCAAACAGCGCGCGACTTGATCGCGGCGGGCAGTTTCGAGTTCACGCCGGCTGTTGCGTCTGACGTTGCATCTGGTGTCGTGTCTAGCGTCGCGGCGGCGAACATTTCTTACCGCATTGAGTGCGGACTGTTGCAGGCGACGCACATTGACGGCGCCGAGTTCAAACCCGTGGCACCGCCACTGCCACGTGACCTAAGCGAGTTGTTTCACGCGCCAACGAGTGCGCTGCTCGCCGCGGCGACGAGTGCACCCGCGGCGCTCACCACCATGCCAATCGCGCCCGAACTCATCGACGAAATTCTCTGCATCGCCCGCCACACGGCTCGCAATATTTAGAGTTGCATGCTCTTGATCTCGAGGAATTCGTCGAAGCCGTATTCGCTGTATTCGCGGCCGACACCAGATTGCTTGTAGCCACCGAGCGGCGCGTTGATGTTGAACGCACCACCATTAACAGCGATCTGACCGGTGCGAATTCGTCGCGCGATCGCGATGCCTTTTTCTTTGGTTGAAGCCCAAACGCCACCAGACAAACCGTAAACGGTGTCGTTGGCGATCTGCACGGCGTCATCTTCATCTTCGTAAGCGATGATGCTCAACACTGGACCAAAAATTTCTTCTTGGGCGATCGTCATCGAATTTTTAACATTCGAAAACACAGTTGGCTTGACGTAATAGCCGGTTGTGCAACCTTCAGGAACACCAACGCCACCGACGAGAAGCTTCGCGCCTTCGTCGATGCCTTTTTGAATGTAACCATTGACGCGGTCGCGTTGCGCGGCTGAAGCCAATGGCCCGAGCGCCGTAGTTTGTTCGAACGGATCGCCAACCTTCATCGCACTAGCCGCTTCGGCAGCGAGAGTTTCGGCTTCGGCGAGACGAGACTTCGGCACGAGCATGCGCGTCATGGCGAGGCAGGTTTGTCCGCTATTCAAAAACGCGCCACCAACACCAGACTTCACAGCCTTGGCGAAAGTTTCTGCGTCGAGGTCTTCGCAAATAATGTTCGCCGACTTGCCGCCAAGTTCGAGGTGAACTTTTTTGACAGTTTCAGCGGCAACTTGTGTGACGCGACGACCTGCGCGAGTCGAACCAGTGAACGAAATCATGTCGACTTCTTTGTTCGCGGCAATTGCTTCGCCGACAACTGGGCCAGTGCCTGTGACGAGGTTGAATACGCCTGCTGGCAAACCAACTTCGTCGATGATCTCAGCAAGAATGAACGCGTCGATCGGCGCGATCTCACTCGGCTTGAGAACGATCGTGCAACCTGCGGCCATTGCGAATGCAACTTTGGCAACGATCTGGTGCAACGGATAGTTCCATGGGGTGATGCAACCAACAACACCGATCGGCTCGCGCACGACAAGCGACGAACCAAGTTCGTGTGAATACTCGAAATTTTCGGCAACGATTGCGGCCTGCTTGAACGAATTAATCGGCAAACCAACTTGAATCATCTGACTAAGAAACTTCGTCATGCCTGTCTCGCGCGAAATTGCAGTTGCGAGTTCGTCCATGCGGGCGGCGATGCCGTCGCCGATGCGGTTCATATATTTGGCACGCTCTTGCACGTCGAGTGCGGCCCAACCAATGAAAGCGGCACGAGCGGCATTGGCTGCAGCATCAACATCGGCTGCGTTACATGACGGAATCGTCGCCATGACTTGCTCGTTTGTCGAGTCGAAAACTTCGATTGCTTTGTCTTTGCCTTGTGGTGTAACCCATTTGCCGTTGATGTAAATTTTCTCGTAATTTTGCATGATCGCGTGCTCCTTTTTTACTTACGAACAGGCTAGTGGGGCTAGTTTTGCCATATGCAAGTGGAGCGCTTAACCCCAGCGATCGGCGGTCTTGTTTCAGGGATCAACCTCTGCGAGCCAATTACCCCCGCGCAACGCGATGAAATTCTCGCTTCGCTGGTCAAGCACCATGTGCTGTTTTTTGAAAATCAGCCGTTGACGCCGCGCCAACATCGCGACCTTGCGGCGAACTTCGGGGCTTTGCACGTGCACCCGATTTATCCGCATATATCTGATGTTGAAGAAATAATTATTCTCGACACGAATGTTGATAATCCGCCAGATAACGATTCGTGGCACACCGATGTGCCGTTTATCGAGTGTCCGCCGATGGGATGTTTGCTTTCGGCGCGCGAGTTGCCGCCGACGGGTGGCGACACAATGTGGGCGAGTTGCAGCGCTGCTTATGATGCTCTCGACGACGAATATAAATCGCTGATCGAAAATTTGACCGCAGAACACGATATTGCTAAGGCGTTTCCTGAGTCGCACTATGGCAAATCACCTGAAGCGCTCGAACAACTTGCTGCGGCGCGCAAGAAGAATCCGCCGATGAGACACCCGGTTGTGCGCACGCACCCAGTCAGCGGCAAGCGTGGCATTTATGTGAATGCAAATTTCACGACGCGGATAATTGAACTCGCGCCAGACAAGAGTGACGAGGTTTTAAGTTTTTTGACTTCGTTTGTGGCGCGACCCGAGTTTGTTGTGCGTTGGAAGTGGAAGCAGTATGACTTGGCGTTTTGGGACAACCGGTTGACGCAACATTTTGCAAATGCCGATTATTTGCCGCATCGCCGTGTGATGCACCGGGCGACAATTCTCGGCGACAAGCCCTTCCGCTAACTCACCCCGCGATTATTGCGTCGGTTCGACTTCTTCTATCTCTTCAATTTCGACGATCACTGCGTCTTTCGCTCGCTCGCGATGTTCGACTAACTCTTCTGGTGTCAACTCACGCCACTTGGTTGGGTCAAAACCATCGATTATCGCCTCGTAGTCGATTGCTTCATCATCAGATCTCTTCGCTTTTAAGTTTTTCATAATTTATTTGAGAAATTTTTGTCGGGCCTTCATGGCGTGAATGATATTTAGTTGACTTTTACCTGTAACGACACCAACTTCAATGAGGTTTCCATGTGTGTTTGGACCAATCAAAATTGTTACCGAATCTTGAATGATTGTTCGAATTGGATTTCGGTATGCATGGAGCATGTCTTCGGTCGCAATCCCATGTTTTCGGGCACTCGCAAGGATTACTACTTTCACTATAGCGACTTGAGTTGCTCGGAGATTTCAAAATTATCGTGCTCAGCCATGCAGGCTGATGTGTGCGGAGATTATTTACGCGGGCAAACGCATTTAATAGATGGCGACCCAAGCTTTCGCGCAACGCCAACTATTCGGTGGGGTTTTTGTCGGCCCACTTTTTATAGAACTTGCGAAATGTTTTAAGTTCGCGCATGTATGCGTCGCGATGTTTGCCGAAGTCTGGATCGAGCGAAAGCAACGACAACAATTCGTCACCTTTTTCGATGAGTGTGCGACCGCTAGTAATTAGCCACTCGGAGATGTTGCCGTGCGCCACGCCCTCGTCGAGTTCGATCTCGGCCATGTCTCGCCGATGTTGATTGATCTCGCGCTCGAGCGCAGCAATCTCGCCCTGCAACGTGCGCGGTTTATTCAATGCCATCTCCCGAGAGTACTTGACGCCTGTCGCAAACTTCGGCACACATAGTCGGAGATCACATAGTCGGAGATGAAGTACCAAAGTGGGGGGATCAATGGTTGGCGAACGACGAATTCTGCGAGAAGTGTATATAGCGAATTCGCTATATACTAGATTTATGAAAGCAGGCGAAGTTTTGCGCAATGCGCGAAGTAAATCAGGTATGTCGCAACTTGAGGTCGCGCGCCGATCGGGCATCGCACAGTCTGTGATTAGCGACTACGAACGTGGTAAGCGTGAGCCTGGGGCAGATACATACTCACAACTGCTTGAGATTCTCGGGTTCACACTTGAGCTACGCGCGCGACGACGCACGAAGACACCGACATTGCCCGACAGCAAACTTGCACGACTTGTATTGCGACACCGTAAAGAGATAATCGCTCTGGCGCGAAAGCATGGGGCACGCAATGTTCGAGTATTTGGAAGCGTTGCAACGGGTAAAACAAAAAAACGAAGTGACATTGACTTCTTGGTTGACCTTGACCCAGGAGATGGTCTTCTGAAAATGATCAGTCTCGAATTGAAACTTAAAGATTTGCTTGGTGTCAAGGTTGATCTTGGCGCGGCACGCTTGTTGAAGCCGAATTTGCGTGACGAAGTTTTCGCTCACGCAGTTGCTCTTTGAGGCGTGCCGATACTCAATGGCTGAATGACGTTTTAAATGCGATTACTGCCATTGAGCGACATCTAGAACGCGGACCACTGTCTGATCCATTAGTTTTTGACGCCGTACGAGTGCGGCTAATTGAAATTGGTGAAGCCGTGAGTCATGTTGACCGGCGCTTGCTAAATCAAGAGCCGAAAATCGATTGGCGGGCGATTAAAGACATGCGAAATCATCTCGCGCATAACTATTTTGGAACCGATGAATTGATCGTCGCCGAGGTGATTAACTACGGGTTGGAGGCCTTAGCGATGGCGGTCGATCGGATACTGGGCGGCAAAAGCATCAAGTAGCGTGTGACTGGCTATGGCGCGCGAAAAGATTTACACCCGAGCAGGCGACGACGGCACAACGGGTTTGTTCTATGGCGGGCGAGTCGGCAAAGACTCGGCGTTGCCGCGGGCGTATGGCGCAGTTGATGAAGCGCAAGCAATCCTTGGATTAGCGCGCGCCGAGGCTGGCAAAGGCACCGAACTTGACGAACTTCTCGTGCACATCATGCGCGACTTGTGGGTGTTGATGGCCGAACTCGCGACGTTGCCAGAGAATCGCCACAAACTTGTGGACGGCAAGTCTCGCGTGACCGCAGAAATGGTGACGCGACTCGAAAACATGATCGACTCGCTTGACGAAAAATTTACGCCGCCAACAGAATTCGTTGTGCCGGGCGAAAACAAAATCGCGGCGTTGCTTGACGTGGGTCGCACAGTTGCGCGTCGCGCCGAGCGTCATTCGCTGGCGGCCGCACCTGCGCCATCGCAAGCCTGCCCATATTTGAATCGACTATCTGACTTGTTGTGGACAATCGCCAGATGGCAAGAAGGCAAATCGTTGCCGGCAAAAAGTGTCGACTGACGTTGAAATTAATTATTTAAAAGGAGAACAAAATGAAAATCAATCAGATCACATTTAAAGTCGCAAAACTTGACGACCCGACAGCCAAAGCAATTGGTATCGCAGTTTCAACCGACGGTGCGGTCGCCAAAGAACTTGGCATGTCACGTGACCAACTAACGGCGCTCGGCTTTGAGGGCAAGGTTGGCCAAACACTTTTGTTGCCGACCAGCAAAACAAAATTAACGATTGCTGTAGGCATCGGCGAAGCAGCAAAAGCAAATGCGGATGTGCTGCGCAACGTTGCGGCTGCTCTTGCCCGCGCGAGCGCGAAAGTTTCGAGTTTGTCGACATCGCTTGCAACCGCAGGTCGCGGTGACCGCACAGCGATTGCTCAAGCAGTGACTGAAGGTTTGATTCTGGCGACACACCGTTATGACGCACTTAAGGGCGACAAGAAAGCGACATCAAAGTTGACTTCGGTGACGCTTGTTGCGCCAGGAGCGGTGACGACGGCAGTAACCAACGGTGCAAAGCGTGGCGAGACGATTGCCGACGCTGTTTGTTTGGCGCGCGATTTGGCAAATATGCCACCAGCACACTTGACCGCCAAGATGTTTGCCGAGCGTGCGCAAAAAGTTGGCGCTGAAGCTGGCGTAAAAGTAGAAGTGTTCAACAAAGATCAACTGTTGGCGATGGGTTGCGGCGGAATCATCGGCGTGAACCGTGGCAGTGTGAACCCGCCACGCATGGTGAAGATTTCGTATCGTCCGAGCGGCGCGCGCAGTGCAGCAAAGAAATCGGCGAAGAAGTCGGCAACGAAAACAAAACTGCCGCACTTAATTTTGGTGGGCAAAGGCGTGATGTATGACTCGGGTGGCATCAGTTTGAAGCCGTCGAATTCTGATCACGCGATGATGAAAGCCGACATGACCGGCGCCGCTGCAGTTTTGGCGACGATGGGCACGCTTAAAGCGCTTGGCTGCAAGAGTCAAGTGACTGCATACATGATGTGCACCGACAACTTGCCATCAGGCAGCGCAATGGCGATGGGCGATGTGTTGACGATGCGCAACGGCAAGACAGTTGAGATTCACAACACCGATGCTGAAGGTCGATTGGTTTTGGCTGACGGTTTGTCGTTGGCTGTTGAACAAAAACCAGATGCGATCGTGGACATTGCGACTTTGACTGGAGCGTGTCAACGCGCACTTGGGCCACAGATGTCAGGAGTATTTGGTAACGATCAAAGAATCGTAAATCAAGTTGTGGCTGCTGCAGCGGCGACTGATGAGCAAACTTGGCAATTGCCACTTGAGCGAAAGTATCGCCCGGCGATCGACTCGTACATCGCCGACATGAAAAATGTCGGTGGAGAAGCGGGAGCGATTACAGCCGCCCTGTTCTTAGATGAGTTCACTTCGGGTACACCGTGGGCGCATCTTGACATCGCCGGCCCGATGTGGTCTGACAGTGATGCGGGTTGGTTGCAACGCGGCGCGACTGCTTACGGCACGCGTTTGCTGATCAACCTTTCAGAGAACTTTAAGCGCCGCTAAATATTCGCGCGCGAGCGCGGGTACAAAATTTTTAGCGAGAAACTACGGGGCGACGCTGGTCGTTGTAGCCGGCACAGTAGTTGGCACAGTAGTTGGCACGGTCGTTTCGGGAACGGTTGTCGGCGTCGTGGCGACAATGTGGCGATCGAAAAGTTCTCGTGCAAGTCGTGCATGCAGTTTGGCGCGAGCCTGATAGCCCGCGGGGGTGAGATGTACTTTGTCCCACGCCATCCACTTTGAACGCTTGGCAATTGATGAATACCAATCTTCAAGAACCAAATTTGGATACTCGGGTGCGAGTCGCACCAAAACCTGATTGAACACGATGCTTCGCTTGGCGATTGCCGGTGTGTCGCGACGGTTAACAGTCAGCCAAGTGACTGGCACGTTGCCGATCGTCGTCATCAAGTCGCGAATGATCAATTCGTAAACCTCTTCTTTGGTTTCAATTGCGACGTCGTTGCTGCCGAGCGCAACGATGACCGCATCGGCTTTGAGCCCACCGTCGCTGAGTTTCTTGAAAGTCTTGACGCCCGAATATTTAGTCGATGCATTCGGCGTTGGAAAGGCGACGCGTCGTGAATATTGGCCGTCGATCACGATGGTTTGCCATTGTTCGTCGGCGGCGATGAGTTTTTGCGACTTGGCGAAATATTCGGTGCCCCAGGTGATGCTGTCGCCGAGAATCAGAAGCGACGGACCAGAATTCGGCGTGAACGGTGTGGAGATACCCGCACCAATTGTGAGCGCCGAGATGACGGCAACGGTCAGAGCACGAACTAGCGACTTATTTTTCATGAATGCGAAACACGACCGATGGACCACTGAGTTTCAGTGTCTCGTGCTTTCGCAATACACAGGCTTGGCCTTGGCGTAAAACGCCTGATTGCCCTTGAACACATAAATATAGTTCTATCTCGCTTTGGGCTGTAAGCGACATGTAATCATTCACAGTGATTCGTTGCACGGTAAACGGAGCCGAATCAATTTGATAATTCACTTCGTCGCCACTCGGGCTTGACGGTGAAACCATCAGTGCGGCGCGAGATTCAAAACTTGCGGTTGCGAAAAATTCATTGAGGTCAATATGTTTTTGCGTGAACGCGGCGCGCATGACATTGTCGCTGCTTGACATGACTTCAACTGCAACGCCGCCAAGATACGAATGCACGTTGCCCGGATCGAGATAGACAGCATCACCTGGTTTGAGCACGACATAATTCATCAACAAAGCAACTAGAAGCCCACCCGAATTTGGATAGAGCTCGGCGACCTTGCGCAGATGTTGCGGCAAGTTTGGTGGTGTTTTATGCGCTTTTTCTTCGAGCGCCCAACGCACGGTTTTTTCGATGCCAGTGAGTTTGAGATGGCGTGCAAGTTCAAGCCAGCCGTTTTGTTCGGCGCGAGCGAGAGATTCGTTTACGGGTGCGAATCCACAAAGCATTTCGAAGTCACTGAGTGCACAAAGCAACTCTGGTTTTGAAGTTTTATCGCGATAGACGCGATTGAAAGCAGTGCGATCGATGCCCAGAGAATTTTCGCGTTCGAAACCGGCGAGTGCCTGCGCCGAAGTTGGATGCGTTTGAATTGAAAGTGGTTTAGCGACACCGATCAACTTGACGAGAAATGAAAGTTCGCCGACAACATCTTTGAGTGCGACTTTGCCTTGACCGGTTTGTAATGTCGCTTGACCGTCTGGGTGAGTGCCGAACCAAAGTTCGGCCCACGGTTTTGCATCGCGTGGTGCGCCGATGAAATCGGGCAAGGCTGTGAAGTCGCCCCAGTCGTAGTTTTTAATTGCTGGAGAGAGGATTGCTGTCATTACCTAATCTGCTGGCATTGCGACGATGTGTTTGGCTGCATCTTTCAGTGCGATTTCATTTGAAGTGCCGGCGCGACGATTGCGAACTTCGACAACGCCGGTTGCAACACCACGACCTGCGATAACGATGCGCGGTATGCCGATGAGTTCGGCGTCTTTGAAACGCACGCCAGGTGAAACACCTTTGCGATCATCCAAAATAACTGTCAAGTGTTGGTCGTGAAGCTCGGCGGCGAGTTTTTCGCCGGCATCGGCAGTTTCGTCACCTGGTTTGCCGGCAATCACGATGTGCACATCAGCAGGAGCGACAGCAGTTGGCCACTTCAAACCGATTTCGTCGTGATTTGCTTCGGCGATTGCGGCTACTGCGCGAGAAACTCCGATGCCGTATGAACCCATAGTTACGACTTGCGACTTGCCGTTTTGATCGAGCACCGTGAGGCCGAGCGACTGTGCATATTTTCGGCCGAGTTGAAACACATGACCGATTTCGATGCCACGACGGATGTGAAGTTTCGAACCACACTTCGGACACGCATCGCCATCGCGAACGTCGGCGGCATCGACGACCCCGTCGGCGGTGAAATCTCGACCGTGCACGAGATTTGCGACGTGACGACCCGGCGCGTTGGCGCCGGTGATCCATGCACTGCCAATGGCGATGCTGCGATCAAGAAGATAACGAATCGAGCTGGAATTTTTTTCGCCGAGAGATTGTGGCCCGATGTAACCCTTGATGAGATTTTTATTTTTGGCGAAGTCTTCTTCGGTGAAGTCGACGATTTCGGCGGGCGCGACTTGTGCTTCAAGACGTTTGAGGTCGACATCGCGATCGCCGGGCACGCCAACTGCGAGCGGTTCGATGCGACCATCGGGGTAACTCAAGTTGACGATGACGTTTTTTAGTGTGTCACCAGCGTGCCAAGCACGATCGTTACGTTTGAGATCAGCGCGCGAATTGAAGAGATCGACGAGCGTGGCGATTGTCGGTGTTGCTGGTGTGTCGTGAACGACCGCTGCCGGTGTATTGGCGAAATCAATTTTTGTTGGCTCGCCGACGCGAACTGCTTCGGTGTTGGCTGCGTAGTCGCATTTTGTGCAACTGACGAAAGTGTCTTCGCCTGACTCGCACGGAAACAAGAACTCTTCAGATGCAGAGCCACCCATTGCGCCAGACATCGCCGAGACGACGGCGAACGGTAAACCGAGTCGCTCGAACGTGCGCAAGTATGCCGACCGATGTGCGTCGTAGCTGCGTTGCAGACCTTCGTCGTCGATGTCGAAACTGTAAGAGTCTTTCATCAAGAATTCGCGACCGCGCAACAAACCTGCACGTGGGCGAGCCTCGTCGCGAAACTTGGTTTGAATTTGATAAAGCCACAACGGCAGATCTTTGTAACTGCTGTAGAGATCTTTTACTAATAGTGTGAACATTTCTTCGTGAGTTGGGCCGAGCAAATAGTCGACGCCGCGACGATCTTGAAGACGAAACAAATTCGGACCGTAGTCTGTCCATCGACCTGTGACTTCGTAAGGTTCGCGCGGCAACATTGCGGGGAAGTGCACTTCTTGTGCGCCGATCGCATCCATTTCTTCGCGGATGATTGTTTCAACGCGATTTAGTGTGCGCAAACCAAGAGGTAACCATGTGTAACCACCTGGTGCGGCGCGTCGTATGTATCCCGCACGAACTAAAAGCCGATGACTTGGCACTTCGGCATCAACTGGATCGTCGCGTAATGTCCGCAAAAACATTGACGACATACGCAAAATCACAGGGTCTTACCTCTCGTGCGCACGGGATAGCGCCTCACGAAAACTTTACTAAAGCCTCTATACTTGAGATGACCTTTAAAGTTCTAAGAACCGGAGGCGTGGGTTTAGGCCCACGCCTTTTGTTCTCTATCGGGTCGTGTTTTGGTTGGTCAAAATAGGCATTTGGTAGCGATTTATAGAGAAAGGAGAGACAACTGATGGCTGAGAATGTACGGACAAGCGCCGGAGAGAGCGCGGTAGTTACGCGTATCGGCGAACTAGTTACGCCAATCGTCAGCGATCTCGGCCTTGATCTCTACGACCTCGAATTTGTGAGCGGCGTTGTGCGCGTTGTGGTCGATTCAAAAACGGGCCTGGTCGGCGAAAACGGTCAGCCTGCTGGTGTTGATCTTGAGAAAATCGGTTTGCTGACTCGACTTGTCTCGCGCGAGTTTGATCATTCAGAGCCGGTGCCAGGTCGCTACACACTTGAAGTGACGAGCCCGGGTCTTGAGCGCAACTTGCGTTTGCCGCGACATTACATGCGCGAGCTAAACAAAGTTGTGAGCGTGCGATTGACGGCGCCACATGAGACGACAGGTGAGCGACGAGTGCAAGGTGTGCTTGTGGCTGCAGACGAGCGCGAGATCACCGTGCGCACTTCAGACGGTGTTGAAGTGAAAGTGAATTACGTGGCGATTGATCGCGCACGAACAGTTTTTGAGTGGAAGACAACTTCGAAAGAAGAAGCACGTCACTCGAAGAAAAAAGTCGCTAATACAACGGAGGCCAAAGCATCATGAGCAACATGGACATGTCAGAAGCGCTGCGCATGCTCGCAGCAGACCGAGGACTAACAATCGACGCACTCTTGCAAGTGCTCGTCGAAGCACTTGCGACGGCGTACAAGAAGCGTCCGAATGCGGCCGACGAGGTAATCGTTGGCGTCAACCCAGACAACATGGACATCACATTTACGGCATACGACGTAGATGATGACGGCAACTGGATCAACGAGCGCGACGACACGCCGAAAAAAGATGAGTTGGGTCGAATTGCTGCGGTGACTTTCCGTCAAGTGATGGGCCAGCGAATTCGCGAAGTAGAACGCGAGCGAAAGTTCGAAGAGTACGCAAACCGCGAAGGCGACATCGTCTCTGGAGCCGTGCAAAAGACAGATACGCGCTACACATTGCTCGACCTGGGTCGTGTTGAAGCGTTGTTGCCACAAGCCGAACAAGTTCTTGGCGAAACTCGCGAGCCGAACGCTCGTTTGAAGGCATACATCGTTGAAGTGCGTCGAACACCAAAGGGCCCACAAATTGTTGTGAGTCGCACGCACCCTGGTTTGATCATGCGCTTGTTCGAAATGGAAGTGCCTGAGATTGCAGACCGCATTGTTGAGATCAAATCATGCGCTCGTGAACCGGGACAACGCACAAAGATCGCAGTTTGGTCGAACGACAAAGCAATTGACCCGGTTGGTGCATGTGTAGGTGCACGTGGCGGACGAGTGCGCATGGTCGTGAACGAACTTCGTGGTGAAAAAGTAGACATCATTCCGTTCAGCGAAGACAAGCGCGATTTCATTGCTAAGGCGATGTCACCAGCGAAAGTTACTGAAGTGCGATTGAGCGCAGACGAAACACAAGCCGACGTAATCGTGCCCGACTTTCAATTGTCATTGGCAATTGGCAAGATGGGCGTGAACGCAACACTTGCTGCTCGTCTTACAGGTGTGCGCATCGACATTAAGAGCGAGTCTGAAGTTGCAGCAGAAGGCAACGCCGTTGTGCGTCGACCTGCAGCTGTTGCCAGTGGCGACACGATGTATGCCGAAGGCGAATGGAAGACAAATGTTGAGACTGGTGCAATGGAGTGGCACGCTGCCGATGGTTCAATCTTGAGCCAAGAGCAAGTTGCCGCACAAGCAGGCGCCACAACTGAAGAGTCGAAGGGCTAAACACTTTGCCAAAAGCCAAACGTGTTCACGAGATCGCTAAAGAACTCGGAATGACCAACGCTGAGGTCATTGACCTCAGCGCAAAGCTTGGCATTGGCGTAAAAGGCCCGTCGTCGACAGTTATTGACGCACAAGCAGATCGCATTCGTGCGCGCGCCGATCGCGAAGGACTAATTCGCGACGAGCAACCTGCAGAAGTTTCTGACAAACCGGTGAAAAAAGCGGCAGTGAAGAAAGTTGCTGGCGCGAAAAAAGTTGCAGGTGTAAAGAAAACTGCAGCGAAAAAAGTTGCCGGCGCAAAAACTGTCGCTGGCGCTAAGTCTGTCGCTGCAAAGAAGCCTGTCGAAGAAGTCGAGACAACGTCTGTTGAGGAGCAAGCTCAAGTTGCGCCGAGTGTGCCTGTGGCGCCGCGCGAGGGTGATGGTGCGGGGAGTCGCGTAGTTTCATCCGCGCAGCCAAACCGACCTGGTGCACCTTCGATGAGTTCACCAACTGCGCCGACTGCGCCAGTGCGACAAATTCAACCGTTGCAACCAGAACCGGTTCGTCCGGTTGCGCAACCTCAGGCACCAGCCGCGCGCACCACGCCGACTGTGAACCCAAGTCAGCCGACGCCAAGTGCAAACCCAAGTCAGCCGGCGCGACCTGCAACACCAGGTGCGCGTCCGATTCCGCCACCGCCGGGTTCGTCGCGTCCGATTCCGCCGCCGCCAGTTGCGCGTCGACCAGAAGGTGGCGTAACTCGTCCGCCGTTTAATAATCGTCCGCCGCAACGCAGCTCTTCGCCATCGACAAATGCACGCACCGGTCGAATTCCTGCATCGCAACTTGGACGTGGTCCGGCAGGTTCGGGCGGTCGCACAACACCAGATCGTGGCGCGCCGGGTCGAGGCCCAGGTGTAGGCGGTCGACCAGGAGCACCAACTGGTGGTCGTGGTACGGCGCTTGGTCGCAGCAGTCCAACAGGTCCGGGCGGTCGTCCGGGTGCAGGTCGTGGACCAGGTGCGGGTCAACGAAGAGGTCCGCGAAAAAAGACTCGTGCACGTCGTCGTCAAGAGTTTGAAGAGCAGTTACCACAAGTACCAACTAGTTACACACCGAGTGCAGCACCAGTGCCTGAGGGCATCGTTGTAATCGAGCGCGGTTGTTCATCACAAGAGTTCGCACCGAAATTGAATCGCACAGCAGCAGATGTCGTGCGATTCTTGCTTGAGCACGGCGAAATGGTGACGGCAACGATGACACTCGTCGACGAACAAATGGAATTGTTCGCGCTTGAAATTGGTGCAGAGATTTTGCTTGTTGACCCAGGTCAACAAGAAGAGCTTGAGTTGCAAGCAATGTTTGATGACTCAGACGATGATGATCCAGAGTTGCAAGCAGTGCGACCACCGATCATCACGATCATGGGTCACGTTGACCACGGCAAAACAACTTTGCTTGACAAGATTCGCAACGCAAATGTTGTTTCGGGCGAGGCTGGTGGCATCACCCAGCACATCGGCGCATATCAAGTCGAAAAAGATGGCAAGCGAATTACATTTATTGACACACCAGGTCACGCGGCTTTCACCAAGATGCGTGCGCGAGGTGCTGGCGTAACAGACATTGTTGTTTTGGTCGTGGCTGCCGACGACGGTGTGATGCCGCAAACAATTGAAGCGATCAATCACGCTCGCGTGGCTGACGTGCCGATTGTTGTGGCGCTTAACAAGATCGACAAGCAAAATGCCGATGTGCAACGAGTGCTCGCAGGTTTGGCTGAGCAGCAACTTACGCCAGAAGCTTGGGGTGGCGACACAATTGTTGTTGAGATGTCAGCCCAAAGCGGTTTAGGTATCGACGACTTGCTTGAACAACTCAATGTCGTTGCCGAAATCGAAGAACTTACAGCCAACCCAACGGGTCGCGCCAAGGGTGTCGTGCTTGAAGCGCAACTTGATGTTGGTCGTGGACCAGTGGCGACAGTTTTGGTCGATAAAGGAACGCTAAAAGTTGGCGACCCAATCGTTGCAGGTGCAGCATGGGGCAAAGTTCGTGCGCTGATCAATGATCGTGGCGAGCAAGTTAAAGAAGTTGGGCCATCTGCGCCAGTGCAAGTCTTGGGCTTGTCAGCAGTGCCGGGCGCCGGCGAAGAATTTAGATCGGCACCAGATGAGCGCACAGCGCGAACAGTTGCTGGTGCACGCGAGCAGCGATATCGCGCGATGAACCAACGCGGCGACGCCCGTGTTCAGCGCGGTGTGAAACTCGAAGATATTTTCACCCAGATTCAAGCTGGCGAAATCGCAACTTTGAACGTGATCGTCAAAGCCGACGTACACGGTTCGCTTGAAGCCGTCACCGAGAGTCTGCGCAAACTTGAGCGCGATGATGTGCGCGCAGCATTCGTGCATCGCGGTGTGGGCACGATTACCGAGAACGACATCTCGCTGGCAGCAGCGACAAATGCAACTTTGATTGGCTTTAATGTTCGCCCAGATCGAAAGATTCGTGAACTCGCCGAAAAAGAAAACGTAGAGATTCGTACATACGAAATCATTTACAAACTCTTGGAAGACATCGAAAAGGCAATGAAAGGCATGCTCGCGCCAGAATTTGTCGAAGTTGTCACTGGCGAAGCCGAAGTGCGCGAAATCTTCAAGGCGCCAAAGGTTGGCGCGGTTGCAGGATGCTCGGTTGTGTCTGGCGTTATCACTCGTGGTTCGCGAGTGCGCTTCTTGCGCGAAGGAACAATCATTTGGAAGGGCAATATCAATACGTTGCGCCGATTTAAAGACGACGTCAAAGAAGTACGCGAAGGTTTTGAATGCGGCTTGAGTTTGACTGACTTCCAAGACCTGAAGCCAGGCGACACAATTGAAACATACGACCTTAAAGAGGTTGAGCGAGTCTGAATCGCCTAATCTGTCCGAATGGCAGATTTAGAATTTTTCTTTGATCCGGGTTGCCCGTGGGCGTGGGTGACCTCGCGTTGGGCTACTGAAGTTTCAACTCTTCGCAAATACGAAATCTCTTGGAAGTTTGTTTCGCTTCTAGTTATTAACGAAGAGCGTGGCTATGCGGCCAACGATGTTTATCACCCAATGATTCATGGTTTTGGATTAAAGGCTTTGCGCGTCGCAAGCGCGGCTCGCGCTGCGGGCGGAAACGATGCAGTCGCCAAGTTCTACACGGCGCTTGGTACGACGATGCACACACAGAAAAGACGAGATGGTCTCGATACCGATCCACACAAGTATTTGACTTCGGTGTTGAGTGAATATTCGCTGCCAACCCAGTGGGCAAATTCATTTGAGGACGAAACTCACACACCATTAGTACGTTTCGAGACCGAAACGGCGCTCTCACGAACTGGCAAAGATGTTGGCACACCGATTCTGACTTTTAAACCAGGCACACCAAATGAAGGAAGTTTCTTCGGGCCAGTTATTTCTAGAATTCCGCGTGGTGAGCAGGCAGTTAAATTGTGGGACGCAGTAGAGATCGTGGCGACAACCCCAGGTGTGGCCGAGTTGAAGCGCTCAATCAGAGGTGCTTTAGACTTTTCATAAAAGAAATCGTCAAAGAATCGGGGTTTTGTGAAAGTTGTTTATTCGCCGTCGCATTTGTTGCATAACCCCGAAGTTGAAATTGAGAGTTCAACGGCGCATTCGCCTTTTGAACACACGGGCCGTGCCGAAAAGATTCGTGAGACTTTGGCCGCCGACAAAGCATTCGAATTCGTTTCACCAACCGCATGGGGCACAGAGCCGATTACCAAGATTCACAACCCGGGGTTGTTGAAGTTTCTCTCGACTGCTTGGGCCGATTATCAGCGAGATGTAAAACAAGTTCGCGAAGTCGTGCCAGATATGTTTTTTAAATCAAATCTGCGCCAGAGCATGGGCGACCGTGTTGAACCAGAATCGGTCAACGGCAAGTTGGGCTGGTGGTGTTTTGAAACAACAACACCATTGACTGTCGGCACCTACGAAGCGGCACGCGGCGCAGTTGACGTAGCGATGAGTGCCACCAAAATTGTTTTGGACGGAGCAAAAAATAGTTATGGCTTGTGTCGACCACCGGGTCACCACGCGACTACCGACCTTTATGGCGGATATTGCTTTTTCAACAATGCAGCGATCGCGGCCCATCATGTGGCGAGCACAACTGGCACGAAGGTGACCGTGCTTGACGTTGATTATCACCACGGCAATGGCACACAACAAATTTTCTATGAGCGCGACGATGTGCAATTTGTTTCGCTGCATGGTGACCCTGCGCGGGCCTACCCGTATTTCACTGGCTACATAGATGAAGTTGGTTCGGGCAAGGGTCGCGGTTCAACGCTGAATGTTCCGCTTGCTGCACGCACAGATGATGATTCGTATATGAAGTCTCTCGAGCGAGCCTGCGAAAGCATCAAGAAGTTTGGGCCGTCAATGATTATCGTTTCGCTTGGTCTTGACACGTTTATTACAGATCCAATTAGCGATTTGGCGTTGACGACCCCGGGATACGACCGATGTGGTGCGCTTGTGGGTGCATTGGGTTTACCTACAGTCGTTTTACAAGAGGGCGGTTATGACGTCAATGCTCTTGGCGTGAACGTGCAATCTTGGCTACACGGCCTGGCCCGTGCGAGTTAACTTCTAACGCTCGCGGAGATACTTTTCGAACTCTGCGGCGATTTCGTCACCGCTCGGAATTGGTCCACCAAAATTAATTTCAGTTGTGCCGTTGGCGATTTGCTCGTCGAAACTTTGCTCAAGCTGGGTCAACATCTGCGAGTGATCATTGTTGCCGGCGATCAATAGATCGAGGCGCTCACGTTGAGATTTAGCTTGATCGCGCATCGAAGAAACATCGAGCGAGATGCCGCCAGTGTCGCAGAGCGCAGAAAGCAGCGCGGCTGAAGCAGCAGGGTAAGGCATTGAAGCGACATAGTGCGGCACGCGGGCCCACAAACTGAGCGCCTGAAGTTTGCGGTTGTGCAGTGCATGTTCGACTGCGGCTGCCATGCCAGCAGGTACATCGACCGAACTCTTGAGATACGGCAAACTTGCGACGAGATCTTTATCTGGCGAAGTACATGAAATATAAACAGCACGCGTGTGTGGCGTTGCGAACGGATACGCACCGATGCCGATCATTCGGCGCACGCCAAATTGCACGCTGATGTCGGCGATTGTTTCGGCGAACAAGTTCCAGTGTGTGTCGGGCTCGGGGCCGGTGAGAAGCAAGATGTCTTTATCGTTGATATCGCGACCAAGTGAGATCTCTGGAGTTGACCAGACGAGTTTTGTGTTGACGCCCTCGCGAAGCTCCATGATTGGGCGACGAGCGCGGAAGTCAACAAACGTGTCGATGTCGAAGTCAATGATCTTGACTGCGCTTGTCTCTTTGGTGATCAGTTCGATGGCATTGGCGGCGGCAGAACTTGTATCTATCCAGCCAGACATCATCACGACCAACAACGGGTCTTTTATCTGCGGCAGTGTGCCAATAATTTTGTATGGCTTGTTCATTGCGTGAGATCAGTTTAGGCGAGAGAGTGCTTCCTCGGCGCTGTTGGCGGCGGCCTCGGTCTGCAACTTAAATGGCTCAAGATCTGAGGCTTGTTTTTCGCCAAGAGCACCGCCTAAATAGCGCGCATAAACGCCTTCGACGATGCATGCAAGTTTCCAATATGCAAACGCGCGGTAGAACTCGATATTTGTCACATCGCGACCAGTTGCTTTTGCGTAGCGTGCGATCAAATCATTGCGATTCAAAAATCCTTTGACTGTTGTGTATTGCGACATCCAAGGCGATGCCTGGTCGTCGGGGCCAGTCCAATAAACAGTGAGCAAGCCGAGATCAGCGAGCGGATCACCAAGTGTGCAGATTTCCCAATCTAAAACGGCTTGAATTTCACCTTGCGAACTGACGATGCAGTTGTCGAGTCGATAGTCGCCGTGCACGATTGTGGCCGGGCCCTGTTCAGGAATTCGCTTTGCGAGTTCGTCGTGCACGCGATCGACCACGCTGAGTTCGCGAGTTTTTTGCGCGTTCCATTGGCCGTACCAACGCTTTAGTTGGCGCGCGATGTAACCCTCATGACGGCTGAAGTCTTGCAGACCAACTTTGTTGACATCTACGGCGTGAATTTTCGCCAACGTATCGACGAGCGATTCGCTGGCAAGCGTGCGAGTCTGTTGTGTGAGAACTGATTCAGCGATCGGAATGTCGCGCACGATGTGGCCGTCGACAAAATCCATAACGTAAAACGGTGCGCCGTTAATTTCTAGATCGTTGCAAAGCCCGCGTGTACGGGGCACGGGAACCCCCGAATTTTGTAGCGCCGAGATCATGCGATGTTCGCGACCCATGTCGTGGGCACTTGCGAGACCATGGCTAAGCGGCGGGCGTCGCAAGACGTAGTGATTTTGTTTGGCGTCGCGCACCGAGAACGTCAGATTTGAGTGACCGCCAGCGATGAATTCAAACTTAAATGGACCTGTCGCACCGCTGACGTTTTCTTCGAGCCATTTTGTAACTTTTGGCGAATCGATTCCGGCGCTGACTGTGTCGCTCATCACCATGCAACCTACTTAATTTGTGTGACTATTTGCCAGTTGCAAGAGATCGCTGGCTTTCGGCTCGTGTTGCATGCCGAGTAATATCTCGGCATGGCAATTGACGTACAAGACGCGACCTTTCAAAAAGAGGTGATTGAAAAGTCGATGATTACGCCAGTGATTATTGACCTGTGGGCTCAGTGGTGCGGACCGTGCAAAACACTTGGACCAATTCTCGAAAAATTGACTGACGCGACAAACGGCAAAGTGATTTTGGCAAAAGTTGACGTAGACAGTTGCCCGCAGATCGCCCAGGCGTTTCAGGTTCAGTCGATACCTGCGGTTTATGCGATGAAAGACGGCAAGATCGTTGACGGTTTTGTCGGCGCACAATCAGAACACGTTGTTGAACAGTTCATCAAAAATTTATTGCCAGAACCGGTTGTTGTTGACGTCAAAGCACTTTTGGCCAAAGGTGACGAAGAGAGTCTTCGCGCAGCATTGGCTGCCGAGCCGACAAACGAAGCAGTCGTTGTTGCTCTTGCTGATTTGTTGATCGCACGCAAAGACTGTTCGGCTGCGCTCGAGTTGCTCAAGACCGTGCCTGAGACAGAACGCGTGCGAACTTCGGTGGCAGCCGCTCGTGCAGCTTTCGTGCCCAAAGATGACTTTGATAAACAGCTGACTGATTTGTTGGTGCGTGTCAAGACAGATGAAGACGCCAAGCGCGAATTTCTCGAGTTGCTAGACAAGATGGGACCAAACGACCCGCGCACTGGCGACTATCGCAAAAAGTTGACCACCAAGCTGTTTTAACGGTTAAAAGTCTTTGCCTCTCTGTGAGGTAATTGCCCACATTGGGCGATGAAAACTTTTCAAAAAATTACTGCAAGTTTGTTTGCGCGTGTCAAATGGTTTGGTGTTTCACGACTAGTTGGTTCTGTAGTCAGTGTTGTTTTAGTTGCAGGTGCGGGGTGGTGGTTGGTGCAGGTGCCACCGCCACCGCCAGAAGCGGCTTTGGAGTTTGCGCCAAGTTTGACGAGCGTGCCAGTCGTGTCGAAAAGCGTCGCAGTCGGCGATGCTTTGCCAGATGCGAATGTAATCGTGCCGCAATTTTTAACAGTGCATGTGGCAGGTGCAGTCAAGTCGCCCGGCGTCTATCGCTTGCGGCAAGGTGCCCGAGTTAACGACGGTGTGGATGCTGCGGGCGGCGCGACAACGAGTGCAGATTTAGATTCAGTCAATTTGGCGACACTTGTTAACGAAGGCGAACAAATTTATATTCCAAAGCGTGGTGAGAAACCGCGCACGATCACGAGTCGACCTCAGTTGAGTGTTGGTGATGCAGCTTCTAATCGAGTGACGGGTGGCGGTGAGGTTGCGACACGAGTAATCAACATCAATCTGGCATCGGCGACGCAGCTCGAACAGTTGCCTGGTGTTGGCCCGGCGACGGCGAAAGCGATCGTTGCCTATCGCGAAAAATATGGTGCGTTCAACACGGTTGAAGACTTGTTGAAGGTGCGAGGTATTGGGCCCGCGAAACTAAGCGAGATTTTGCCGCGTGCCAGTGTGCGTTAGTTGAAGTTAGAGAACGCCGAGCATTAGTGCAGCGAGCGCGAGCGAAAATAACGACCCCAAAATGAGACCAATTGCCAATGGTTGAAATTCTTTTCGCCACTCTGGCCAACTTGCGATAACTGCGCGAACAGCGCGAAGGCCTGCGTAGTGACCAATTATCCACCACAAAGCGACACTCGAAACGAAACTCAGCGCGTAGCGCACGAAGCCACCGGCAGCGGGCACACCGAACAACGGCATTGTCGGTAAGGCGATGAAAGTAAAGATGAAACCGAGAACTCCGGTGAGCGAGCCGGGCAAAAGCAAAAGAACAAGACCAAAGAATAAAAGTGAAAGTGCGAGCGCGACCGAGATGATGCCACCTCGTTGGCGCACTGCGTTGCGATGGGCGACGATGCCGTCGGGCACGACGCGATGTTCGCGCGAACGTCGTGTGCGAGAAGCGCTGGCCATGCCTCAAGCGTACGATGTGCGACGTGTCGCACGGGTGAACTGGTTTGTATGACGCCGACCAGCGATGTAAATCGTGGAGATTGGCTGACTGCGCTCGCAGCGCTCGCATTTGTGCTCGTGACCCGTGCCAACGGTGAGTTTCTGGCGCTAATCGTAATATTTTTTATTCTTGCGATGCGAAAAATGCAGGTACGCCAAGGCGTGGCGCTGTTAATTCTTGTCGTGTTGATCTTCGGTGCTGCAAATTCGTGGCGAGCGCGCCAAGAACTGCGAGATGTCACAACTGGTTCGTATGCAGGTATCGCCAAAGTGATGAGCGACTCACGCAACGTTGGCTATGCGACTCGAATTGTTTTAGAAATAGAACAAGAAAGATTCGTTGTTTATGCATATGGTTCGCCTGCTTGGCGTTTGGCTGGCGCGCGAGTGGGCGAGCAGGTTCTTGTGCGCGGATACCGCGAAGAATTCGAACCAGGCAAAGAATCGCGTTGGATTTCGCAACATGTGAAGGGTCGATTTCAAGTCGCATCTGTTGCCGAGCAAAGATTTGCCGCATCACCACTTTTGCGCAGTGCTCAAAGGGTGCGCGATTTAGTCAGCACGTCTGCCAGCAGTTTTAATTTTGACGAGCGAAATCTTTTTACTGGGCTCGTTATTGGCGACGACTCGAAACAATCAGAAGAAATGATCAGCGCTTTTCGCAAATCAGGTTTGGCGCACCTAGTTGCCGTCTCGGGGCAGAATGTGGCGTTTGTGTTGGCTGGTTTGTCGCCACTGCTGCGAAGACTGAATCGTCGCTGGCGTACGTTGATGACGGTTTTGATTTTGGTTTGGTTTGTTGTGATTACACGAATTGAGCCGAGTGTCGTGCGGGCTGCGTTGATGGCGGGTGCGGCGTATCTCTCGGTGGCGATGGGTCGGCCGACGCGAACCCTGCGGTTGATCGCGCTGACGGTTTTTGCGGCGATCGCAGTTGATCCACTTTTGGCGTGGTCGGTGGGTTATTTCATGTCTGTTGGAGCAACACTTGGTCTTTGTCTTGGCGCTGAAAAGTTAGAGAAGATAATTCGGGGGCCGCAGTGGCTGGCGAGGTTGTTGAGTGCAACTTTGTCGGCGCAGTTTGGTGTGATTCCTGTTGTGATTTTTGTTTTTGGTGTTCCATCTGTGTTTGGAATTGTCGCCAATGTTTTAGCGGTACCGATTGCAGGTCTTGTGATGCTGATCGGTTTGCCATTGGGGCTGTTTGCGGGGGTGATCGAGAATTTGGGACGTTCAGAATTCGCGACGGTGTTGATGTGGCCAGTTCAAGTTGGGGTGCGGTGGGTGTGGTGGGTCGCTGAAATTTTTGCCCGGCTGAATGTGAGCCCAGTTTTCAATTTGGGCTTGTGGATTGCTGTTTTAGTCGTGCTCTTGGCACTGCGACACCGAAGTGCGAGAGTGTAGGGGTGACGATTCATCTGATAACTGGTTCTGACCCGCGTTTGGTCTCAGACAAGGTGAGCGAGATCACCCGCGAATTGATTAAGTCAATGTCGACCGAAGAAAGTCGAAGCACGATTTTAGAAACACACGACGCAGGCGCAGCGAGTTCGCAGGAGCGTGAAGATGCAATTCGCAAAGCGGTTGCTTCTGCTGAGACGATGTCGCTTTTTGGCGAAGAGCGAGTAGTTGTCATTCGTGAAATTTCAGAAGCGACTGTGGCTGAACTTTCGAGTTTGGTGAGCTATCTCGAACAGCCGTCTGACAGCACGCACTTGGTTCTCAGCGCGTCAAAAAAATTAGCCAAATCGGTTTCAGATGCATTAAATCGAGCAGGTGCGACCGTGATGGCCACAACGCCACCTGCTCGCCGTCAAGAACTCGTGACTTGGTTTTTAGAACGCTTTGGCGAATCGGGTTTAACTCTCGAACTGAGTGCGTTGAACATGATCATCGACTGGCTGGGTGAAGATCAAGCACGTTTGCCGGGCTTGATTGATGTTTTGGTTTCGACATACGGCACGTCGCGCAAACTCAAGAGCGAAGATGTTGAAGCTTTTCTCGGTGATGCAGGCAGTGTCAAACCATGGGACTTAACCGATGCAATAGATGAAGGCAATGCACCGCGTGCACTCGAGATGTTGCGCAGAATGATTCGCAGCGGCGAATCTCATCCGTTGCAGATTATGGCGATTTTGAACACGCACTATACAAAGTTGATGCGTTTAGACGGACCCGAAGTGCGCACTGCAAATGATGCGCTTGCTTTGATTGGCGGCAAGAGCGAATTTCAAGGCAAGAAATATTTGAGTCAATATCGCCGACTCGGCGGACAAGGAATAAGTCAGGCGGTGCAGTTGTTGGCGCGTGCCGATATCGATTTGCGCGGGGGCAAGGATCTTGGCGAAGAACTAACGATGGAGATTTTGATTGCCCGATTGTGCCGAATGGGCGCAGGGGTGAGAACGAATCGGCCGACTAAGTCGACGAGTACTACTTCGCCGAAGCGGCGTTGATTTTGCGCATCAAGCGGCTCTTGCGACGAGCTGCTTGTTTTGGGTGAATCGTGCGCTTGGCAGCGGCTTTGTCGAGGCGCTTCACTGCGAGGCGAAGGGCTTCTGGACTTTCTGGAGTGCCGGCTGTCTCAAGAGCGTTCTTGACACGTGAGCGCAATTCGCTGCGGACGGCTTTGTTGCGCTCAGTCGCTTTCGCGTTTGTGAGGATGCGCTTTTTTTGAGATTTGATATTTGCCACACCGCAAGGCTAACAGCGGGTGAGGCCTTGCCAAACATAAGCCGTGTAGAATTTAGGCACTTCTCGCACAAGCTTTTAGGGCATGTCTGCGTTAATCGAAGTCTCGGAGAAACGGCGTAATGGATTTATCTCGAATACGAAATTTTTCGATCATTGCGCATATCGACCACGGTAAATCAACCCTCTCCGACCGTATTTTGGAGATGACCAATGCGGTTGACGCGCGCGAAATGCGTGCTCAATACCTTGACAGCATGGACCTCGAGCGCGAGCGCGGCATCACGATCAAAGCGCAGAACGTGCGCGTGTCGTGGAAAGAGCACACGCTGCATTTGATCGATACGCCAGGTCACGTCGACTTCGGATACGAAGTGAGTCGATCGCTAGCGGCGTGCGAGGGCGTCGTGTTGGTTGTTGACGCAGCACAAGGCATTGAAGCCCAAACTTTGGCCAACTGTTATTTGGCGCTTGAAAATAATCTTGAGATTGTTGCGGCGTTAAACAAAATCGACTTGCCGGCCGCAGACCCAGACCGATACGCAATGGAGATTGAAAAAGTTTTAGGAATTCGTGCCGAAGATATTTTGCGCATCTCGGCAAAAACTGGTGACGGTGTGCCCGATTTGTTGGACGCGATCGTGCAACGCATACCTGCACCAAAGGGTGACCCCGAAGCGCCGCTACAGGCTCTGATTTTTGACAGTCAATACGATCAATATCGCGGCGTGGTTTCGTCTGTGCGAGTGATGAATGGCCGGATGCGCAGCAACGAGAAGTTGCGCTTCATGCAAACCAACGCCGTGCACGAAGCAATTGAAGTTGGCGTGCGTCGACCGGTGCCGACACCGATCGATGAGCTGGGGCCCGGTGAAGTGGGTTACTTGATTGCGGGCATTAAAGACGTGGGTGAAGCACGAAGTGGTGAGACGGTCACGCACGAGGCACGACAAGCAACTGCGGCATTGGATGGCTACAGCGATCCGAAACCGATGGTGTTCTGCGGACTCTTCCCGATTGAGGCTGATGATTTTGAAACATTGCGAGAGAGTTTGCAAAAACTAAAACTTAATGATGCATCGATTAGTTATTTGCCCGAGTCGTCTGGTGCGCTGGGCTTTGGTTTTAGATGCGGCTTTCTTGGTTTGTTGCACATGGAGATCGTCAAAGAACGTCTTGAGCGTGAATTCAATTTGGCCCTGATTGCAACGGCGCCGTCGGTGCAATATCAAGTGACAAAGACTGACGGCACTCGAGAAATTTGCGACAACCCGAGTGAGTTGCCGCCGACCGTATATATCAAGTCGATTGAAGAGCCGTATTTCAAAGTCGACATCATTACGCCAAAGGACTACACCGGAACACTGATGGATCTTTGTCAGACGCGACGCGGTGAACTCGTAAAACTCGAATACTTGTCGCCAGAGCGTGTCGAGTTGCATTACATGATGCCGTTGGCCGAAGTGGTCGTCGATTTCTTTGATCAGATGAAGAGCCGCTCACAGGGATACGCGAGTCTTGACTACGAACTGCACGGATATCGCGAATCTGACTTGGTGAAAGTTGATTTGTTTTTGAACGCGATCGCCGCTGATGCTTTCAGCACGATTGTGCACCGTGAGAAGGCGTATGACTATGGCAAGCGGATGTGCGAAAAACTCAAAGAGTTGATTCCGCGACAGATGTTTGATGTGCCAATTCAGGCAGCGATCGGCGGAAAGTTCATCGCACGTGAAACCGTCAAAGCAAAGCGCAAAGATGTTTTGGCAAAGTGTTATGGCGGCGATATTTCTCGAAAGCGCAAACTGCTAGAAAAGCAAAAAGAAGGCAAGAAAAAGATGAAGTCAATTGGTCGTGTCGAGATTCCGGGAGATGTGTTTATCTCGGCGTTGAAACTTGACGGCTGAGTTGCGACCCGAGTTCGATGTCTGACAACCGCGGGAGCGTGTTTCGATCGCTTAAATATTTTAATGCTCGGCTATTTTTTGCCGGATTGTTGTTCTCGAATATCGGAAGTTGGCTGCAACTAACAGCATCTTCACTGTTGATTTATCGTCTGACGGGTCGCGCAGCTGACCTTGGTTACAACGTCGCGTTTCAATTTTTGCCGATGCTGTTTTTCGGCACATGGTGCGGGGCTCTGGCTGATCGACACAATCGTCGAAGAATTGCCCTGATCTCGCAGGCATGCCTGGCTGCGCAGGCTCTTTTGCTAGGTGTGCTCGACCTGTCGGGCATGATCAATGTGCCGATTGTTTATGCGCTGTCGTTGTTGCTCGGCATAATTGGCGCATTCGATAACCCGGCGCGACGCGGTCTAGTTACAGAGCTTGTGCCTGAAATCGATTTACCAAATGCAATGTCGCTGAACACGGCCGTGATGACTGGTTCACGAATTTTTGGTGCAGCGATCGCCACCGCGCTTGTTGGACCATTCGGCACTGGTTGGCTGTTTATTCTCAACGGCATTTCATACGCGGCAATGATTTATAGCTTGACTGGTTTGCGCAAGAGCGAAATGTATCCGGCAATAATTCGGCCAGCTGGCGGTTCACCGGTGCGCGAAGTTTTCAAATATGTCGCTGGCAATCGTCGTTTGTTAACAATGTTTTTGGTTTATTTAGGTGTCAGTACATTTTCGTTCAATTTCGGTGTTGCATTGCCGAAACTTGCTGACTTGCGTTGGGGAGATGATCGCGCATTTGGTTGGGTGATGGCCGTGATTGGTGTGGGTAATTTGACGGGCGCACTATTGACGGCGCGACTGAGAGTTGTTTCAATGCGCTGGTTTGTCGGCAACATTGCGTTGCTCGGATTGGCAAGTATCGGCATGGCGTTTGCGTCGAATGTATGGTTGGCATTTTTGTGGAGTGTGCCACTGGGTATGGGTGGTGCGGCGATGATCGCATCAGGAAACGCAATCAGTCAACAAGAGTCACCGCCAGATATGCGTGGCAGATTGTTGGCGCTGACTGCGGTTGCATTTCTTGGCAGTACACCAATTGGTGGACCGATCACTGGACTTGTGGCTGACTTTGTTTCGCCTGAGTGGTCGCTGGCATATGGGGGTGTCTTTGCTCTAGTTTGTGCTGCATTGGCAGCGCTTGCCTGGCGATAAATGTATATAAAACTTTTTGGTAACTATGGAGATGTTTCATGAGTAATTCGGTGATGTGGTTTCGACGAGATTTAAGACTTGAAGACAACCCTGCGCTGATTGCAGCGAGCAAAGCCGGCAACAACGGTGCGAGCTGCGAAGTTACGCCACTGTTCGTGTTAGACCCAATGTTTTTAGAGCGCTCAGGTGCGCCAAGGTTGGCATTTTTGTTTAGATCTCTGCGCGAATTGAATCGTGAGATGAATGGAACCCTGGTACTTCGAGTTGGCAACCCTGTTGATGTCGTTGCGAAGGTTGCACAAGAAGTTGGCGCAACAGAAGTATTCGCGGCAAAAGACTTTGCCCCATATGGGCAAAAACGAGACGCTGCAGTTGGTGCGGCGTTGCGAAAAGTCGGCGTAAACCTCAATCAGGTTGGTTCGGCGTATGCAGTCGAGCCTGGCACCGTGCGCAAAGCCGATATGACACCGTATGCAGTGTTTACTCCGTTTTCGAAGATTTGGTTGGCGCACGGTTGGCCAGCGCCGACCGACAAAGCGAAAGTTAAATTTCGTGGCGCTCCAGAAATCGCAAGCGAGAAGATTCCTGATGATCCACCATTGACTGCAACGATCGCTGCAGCAGGCAAAAAAGCTGCGTGGGATCGATGGCAATACTTTGTCGAAAATGCGTTGGACAAATATAAGAGCGAACGAAATAATCCTGATCGCGATGGTTGCAGTCAGATGTCGGTTTACTTGCGCTTTGGCATTGTTCACCCGAGACAGTTGCTTGCTGAACTTGAACCGAACGCGAATCATGATCACTATCGCAGCGAACTTTGTTGGCGCGAGTTTTACGCCGATGTTTTGTTTCATCAACCGCACACAACTTGGAAGAACTTGCAACCCAAAATGGACAGTCTGCAAGTTGACACTGATGCCAAAGCAAAAAAGAGATTTGAAGTTTGGTGTGAAGGTAAAACTGGTTATCCGATTATTGATGCGGGAATGCGTCAGATGTTGGCCACGGGCTGGATGCACAATCGTGTGCGAATGATCGTGGCGAGTTTCTTGGTGAAAGATTTGCATCTGCCGTGGCAATGGGGTGCGAAATTTTTCATGAGTCACCTAGTCGACGGTGACATTGCATCGAACAATCACGGCTGGCAGTGGACTGCCGGCACGGGCACTGACGCAGCACCATATTTTCGAGTGTTTAACCCGGTGTTGCAGGGCGAAAAGTTCGACCCCGAAGGCAACTTTGTGCGGCAGTGGCTACCCGAGTTACGTGACATGCCGAAAAAGTTTGTGCATGCTCCGTGGATGGCTGAAGGCGGTCTTTTCTCTTCGTACCCTGCGCCGATGGTTGACCATTCGCAAGAGCGCGACGAGGCGTTGAGTCGTTACAAGATCAGCGGGGAAATCAATCGCTCGGGAGTCTGACGCTAGGTAGCCTGATAAGTAACAAATGCTTGACGATCGTAAGACCGCAATCCTCAGAGCCGTCGTAGAGGAATACATCGCCACCGCGCAGCCGGTGGGTTCTGCGCACATCGCCAACAATCGCGATTTTGCTGTTTCGTCGGCGACGGTGCGCAACGAAATGGCGGCACTCGAGCGCGAAGGCTTTCTGACTCATCCGCACACTTCGGCGGGTCGAATACCAACCGATAAGGGATACCGCTTTTTCGTGGACAATCTGGTGCCAAACGGTGTTTTGGGTTCACTCGAACAGGCAAAAGTTGGCAGCTTCTTTGAGAGTGCCCACTTTCGACTTGAAGAGACGCTGCAACGCACGTCGATGTTGCTGACGCAGCTCACAAACTATGCGTCAGTTGTGATTGGGCCGACTGTTGAGATTGCCGTGGTGCGTTCGGTGCAACTCGTGCGCTTGTCGAGTCACCACTTGACTGTCGTCGTCGTTCTTTCAAACGGGTCGGTCGAAAATGAGCAAATTGAAATCGGCCAAGATATTTCAGATTCAGAGATCGACCAAGCGAATGCAAAATTACAAAAATTGATGATCACCAAGCCGTTGCGTGATGTTGCGGCGCACCGAACGACGAATCAAAAGTCGGGCGATGCAACTGCGGCGTTGTGCGAAAAAGTTCTGAGCTCGCTTGACCGCACACGCAATGACGAGACATTCTTCGTGGGTGGCGTGGCGCAGATGGCCGAGGCGTTTGACGCCGTAGAAATTGTTCGCAATGTTTTGCACACGCTTGAACAGCAATATGTTGTTGTCACGTTGGTGCGCGACATGTTGAATCGCGGTTTGTCGGTGGCGATCGGCGCAGAACACGGGGTCGAACCGTTGTCGGCATGTTCAGTTGTGTTGGCACCAGTGGTGGCAGATGGCGAAACTGTAGGAACTGTTGGTGTTCTTGGGCCGACGCGCATGAATTATCCGCAAGCATTGGCGACTGTTGATTTAGTTAGCGATCGACTAAGTCGTCGTCTAACCGAAAACTAATTCGAATGGCTCAAGATTTTTATCAGTTGCTTGGCGTATCGCGTGGGGCAAGTCAAGACGAACTAAAAAAGGCATATCGCAAACTTGCTCGCGAGTTGCACCCTGATGCGAATCCAAACAATGCCGAAGCCGAAGAAAAATTTAAAGAGGTGAGTCGGGCATACGAAGTTTTGTCGGACGAAGATACGCGCGCACGATACGACCAATTCGGTGAAGCCGGAGTTTCAGGTGGCGGTCGTGGCGGTGGCGACCCGTTTGGTGGCGCCGGTGGTTTCGGCAGCATTTTTGATGCATTCTTTGGCGGCGACTCACCATTTGGTGGCGGGCAACGACAACAGAGTGGCCCGCAACGTGGACCAGATCTCGAAACACAAATTGAAATCGACTTTGTTGATGCAGTTTTTGGTTGCAAAACTTCTGTTGCGATTCGATCTGCAGTGTCGTGCGAAGAGTGCAGTGGTTCTGGTGCAACGGCTGGAACGAAAGCAACGTCTTGTTCGGATTGCGGTGGCACTGGTCAAGTGCGAAGAATGCGCCAAAGCATTCTCGGGCAGATGGTGACGACGACGCCTTGTTCGCGATGCCGCGGAAACGGCCAGATAATTGCATCGCCGTGTCAGAAGTGTCGCGGTGAAGGTCGAGTGACCAAAGATCAGAGCCACGAGATTGATATTCCGGCTGGCATTGCGACAGGGCAGACGATGCGCGTGAGTGGTCGCGGTGGTGTCGGGCCACGTGGTGGGTCTGCGGGCGACTTGTATGTGCACATCAATGTCGGTGAGCACGAGATGTATCAACGCGAAGAAAATGACTTGGTGACTGATGTGCAAGTTTCGATCACCCAGGCGGCGTTGGGTGTTGATCTGACGTTGGCGACTCTTGACGGCGACGAGGTTTTGACTGTTGCTGCGGGTGTACAACACGGTCAGGAATATGTTTTAAAAAATCGTGGTGTGCCGATTCTGAATCAAGGTGGCCGAAACCGTGGACGCACACGCGGTGATCTGCGAGCACGAATCAACGTAGTTGTGCCGAAAAAACTCTCGGCGAAAGAACGCGAACTGCTGCAGCAGTTGGCAAAAGAACGAGGCGAGACAGTTTCGGGTGTTGATGGTTCTTTGAAGTCAAAGATTAAGTCGGCATTTTCGTGATATCGCTGCTGCGTGATTCGGCGGCACATGTTTTTGTAGATTCAATAGACGCGCCGACACTGAGTGAAGGCGATGCGCATCATCTTTTGCGAGTGCTACGCGTTAAGTCGCGCGACAGTATCTCGATCTCTGACGGAAAAGGAAAGTGGTGCGCTGGTGTCATAGATAGCGACGCCGTGGTCGAAGTGACAAGTGAAGTTTTTGTTGTGCCTGCACCAAAGTGGGCTCTGACCGTCGCATTTTCTGTTGTCAAAGGTGATCGACCCGAATGGACCGTGCAAAAACTGACCGAACTTGGCATTGACGAGATCGTTTTGCTTGCCCCAACTTCGCGCAGTGTTGTGCGTTGGGACGCAGGCCGGGCTAACAAAAATCTTGAGCGCTTGAGATCGGTTGCTCGTGAAGCATCGATGCAGTCGCGACGAGTTTGGTTGCCCACAATTGACAGCGGGGTCGCGTTGACCCAACTCAGTGCTGCATTTATCGCAGATCCAAATGGGGTGGCGCTTGACGCTTCACATCGAACACTTGCGATTGGGCCCGAGGGTGGTTTTGCCGACGAAGAACTCAACGCAGGTCAAGGCTTGGTTTCGTTGGGAGAAACGGTCTTGCGTGCAGAAACTGCGGCGATCAGTGCGGCTGTTCTAATGTCAAACTACCGAATCAAAGGAAGTTGAAACAGTAATGAGCCCATCTGACGACGAACTGCTCGAGCAGTCACCGTTTTCGCGGATGGTGGGCGAGCGACTTCGGTCGATTCGCTCGCAGAAAAATTTGTCGTTGAGCGAAGTTGAAATACAGTCGCATGAAGAATTTCGAGCCTCGGTGCTCGGTGCGTATGAACGTGGCGAACGAGCAATTTCGGTTCCGCGACTTGAGCGTTTGGCAAAGTTTTATGGAGTCACAATCGATCAGTTGTTGCCGCGCGACCCGTTGCGGGTTGAAGAAAACCAACCAGGTGCCTCGGCACCGACGAAATTGCGAATTGACGTCGCGAAACTCTCGACCCGAGACGGCATTGAGTTCAAGATGCTTGAAAGATTTTTGCGGATGATTCAGGTGCAACGCCAAGACTTCAACGGCAAAGTGATAACAGTTCGCGCACACGACACGCGGGCGATTGCCGTGATGCTCGATATCGCAGTAGACGAAGTTGGGGCAAAGCTTGCAGAACTTGATTTGCTCTTCGTGCCACCGACGACGCAAAGTTAAAACTCGTGCACCCTGGCTTTGGTGTTTACATTCATATTCCGTTTTGTGCAAAAAAATGTGACTACTGCGCTTTTGCGACATTTACCGATCGGCATCAGTTAACAAGCGACTATTTAGATGCAATGCGCACGCATATTCGGCGCAGCGTTGCCAGCGGTATGCCCAAAGCGACGAGTGTTTTTATCGGTGGCGGCACACCGACATTGGTGCCGGCAGACGAATTGATGAGCGTGCTCGCTGAGATCAAACTTGCAAACAACGCCGAAGTGACAGTCGAGTGCAACCCTGACGACATAACTCTGCCGATGATGCAGACTTTTTTGGCCAATTCGGTCAACCGAGTGAGCATCGGCGTGCAGTCAACTGTTGGCCATGTTTTGAAGTCGCTCGGGCGAACTCATAATCCTGAAAATGTGCAGCGCTCAGTTTCGATTGTGCGCCAGGCTGGTTTCAAAACTTTCAATCTCGACATTATTTATGGTGCCGCAGGTGAAACAGTTGACGACTGGTCGCAAACTGTGAGTGATGTAGTCGCACTTGATCCGCCACATGTTTCTGCATATGGATTAACAGTTGAAGCCAACACGGTGCTCGCGACACAACCAGATCGCCACCCAGATGACGACGACCAAGCCGACAAATATATTATTTGTGACGATTTGTTCGAGTCGCGCGGGCTCGCCAACTATGAGATTTCAAACTGGGCAAAGACCGGCCATGAGTGTGAACATAATTCGCTTTATTGGCAACAAGGCAACTACGAAGGTTTCGGTAGCGCAGCTCACGCCCATTTAGATGGACGTCGTTGGTGGAACGTGCGTACACCCGAGCGATATATCGAGTTGGTTCGCTCTGGTGAGTCGCCTGAATCATCTAGTGAAACGCTCGATGCACAAACTCGCAAACGTGAAGCGTTGCAACTTTTGGTGCGTACACGCGAAGGTGTGCCGGCCGATGCGTTTTTGGCGAAGGATCTCGAAGAAATGAGTGAATTATTGGCTCAACGCGATGGCAAAATTGTTTTGACCCGCGCTGGTCGCTTGCTGGCGAACGAAGTCGCCCTGCGACTTGTTGACACCGTTTAGTTATTTAATTGCTTTAAGAAACGACTCGAATTCTTTTTTGTCGATCGAGACATCGTTTTTGGCGGTTGGATAGGCGCCAGTCAAGACATCGCTGCGAAATTCTTTGAACGCAGCAACTGATTCGCGGTGCAGGCGGTGATATTCGGATTTGAAATCGCGGTAAACCTTCGAGTGACGAGGTACGTGACCTTCGTTGTCGCCGAGAATGTCTGTGGCGAAAAGATATTGCACGTCGCAGTCGAGACCGGCACCCATGCCGATGATCAGCATTTTTGTGCGCTTTGAAATTTCGGTTGCAACTTGGGCGGGTACGACTTCCATTTCGACGCCAACAGCGCCCGCATCTTCGTATTGCTTGGTGAGTTCATAGACACGTAAGGCTTCGGCCGCAGTTTTGCCAACGGCTTTCATTCCGCCGAACGGGGAGTTTCGATATGGCACGAGCCCAACGTGGCCGACTACGGGGATGTACTCGTCTGCGAGTGCCTTGATTGTTGGTATGCCGTATCCGCAATAAAGCGTGTCGGCGCCAACGCCCATTAGCCGATATGCGTTGCGCAGAATTTCGGTTTGACCGGCATAAGTATTTATTGCAAGTCCGATTGTGAGAAATGTATTTGGTGCGGCTTTGCGAATGCCGACATAATCGCTTGACTGACCATCGTGAAGTTCTGCAGCGACGAGCATGTCGATTCCTGCCTCTTCGCAAGCCGCTGCTTCACTCGGTGTGCGCACAAAAACTTGTGTTAAATGTCTCTTGCCCTTGGCGGCGAAGAGATCTTTGAGAGTTAGTTTTGACATACAACCCCTGTTCTTATTGTTTTTTATTGCGCGACTTCTATTGTCGCACCTCAACCTTTTGACCGACAAACCCGCACGCTATGCTGACTTGTCAGTAAGGGCGTGTAGCTCAGTTGGTAGAGCGCCACCTCGACATGGTGGAGGTCCCGGGTTCAAGCCCCGTCGCGCCCACTAGAAAGTTTTCGACTGCCGTCGAGAGAACTATTTGTTTTCGGCGATTGCTTGCGATTCTCGTACGGCGCCTTTGAAAATGCCTTTGCTCATCAATGAGAGTTCGCTCTTGCGGCGAAGTTCGTAAATTGTCGCTCGGTTTGCGTGAATTGATTTGCTGTCGGGCTCAGCCCAGCCTGCGAAGTCGGCGAGATGACATGCCAAGCGAAGATCGGCGCTGTCGCGAGTCTCGGCAAGTTCAAGCGCACGCTTCATTAAGTTGTCTGCGCCACCAGAAAGTCTGGCGAGCTCAAGGGCGACTTGACTGTCTGGCGCGGGCTTGAGACGCGACGGTGCTCCGTCCCACCAACCGCCGTACAGTCGCCAAATATTTCGAACGACAAATTCAGGTTCGTCATAAAGCGGTCGCATATATGGCTTGTCTAAAATTTGTTGCGGAACTTTGACCGTGTGAATGATCGTGTCGAGTGTTTCGCCAGCATTCATCATCTCGATGACCTGAGTAACAAGACTCTCGAGCGAAGTAGCGATGTCGTCGAGCACGATAGCGATGCGTGCTTTGCCTTCAATCGGTAGACCGTGTGCCGGCACGAGCAACTCGGGGCCCTGAGCGATCATGCGGCGTAGTGCTTGAGCCCACTCGAAGGCATAACGCTGAACTTTTTGTGGATTACCCGCGTTGGGGTAGTTCCAAATTATGAAGTCGCCCGCAAATAGCCATTTTTTTTCTGGCAGCCACGCCCACAGATGGTCGTCGGTTTCGCCTCGCGCGTGATGCAACTCGATAGTTGTTGCGCCGGCAGTGAACTTATGCGTCTCACGAAAAGTTTCATCGGGTCGCATCGTGGATCGTGGCAAAAAGCGCAGTAAATTTTCGCCAATATTCAAACCCATGTCACTGCGAATGCCACCAAATTGGCGTTGGTTGATTCGAATATTCCAATCGCTTGTCTGGGTGTAGCGATCAATTCGTGTGTTGACGTTTTCGTGGCCAATGACGTGAGGTTTTGGATGGTTGCGTTCGGCTGCGTCTGCGGCGAATGCGAAGCTTCCACCAATATGGTCGGCGTGGCCATGTGTGTAAATGAGATTTGAGATTGGTGCCGTGCGCCACGAGCGAATTGATTTGACGACGTCTTTGCCGCTGCCCGCGCCTGAAGCATCAAAACACATCAAGCCTTCGCCAGTGTCGAAGATTGCGCAGTGACTGAAACTTTCGACAAAGGCCAGACCGTCTGCGAGTTCGCTGATTTCGTTTGTGACTCGGTTTACTGGTTCAGAGACGACCCCAGTCTCAAGAACTCGCGCTGACAACTCAAGTGGATGCGAAGACATATGCCGAGGTTAAACGATTTAAATTAACTTCTTAGAGTTTTGGTTCGCGGGGCAGACCGAGAGTGCGCTCGCCGAGAATATTGCGCATCACATTTGAAGTGCCGCCCATGATTGTGTAGGCCGATGCATAGGCGAGACCTTGCGTCAGGTCGTCCCAAAGCAGAGCGCGAGCGCCGAAAACTTTGTTCACGAATTGTGCGACTCGCCACTCGTGCTCGGTGCAAAAGCATTTTGTCGCGGCCGAAAAGCCACCCGGGGCTTGGTGCAACACTTCGCGGATCACCAAGATTCGCCCAACGTGGTAGCCGGTTTCGATCGCAGCGATTTCTTGGCGCACAAGAGGGTCTTTGCGATCAGCAACTTCGAGGGCCATTTTGTAGAGCGCGTGATTTGAAACAAGACGATCGATACCGCCGCGTTCGAATTCGAGTTGACGCATCGTTTGTTTGAATGCACCACCGAGCACGCCAACCAGATTCGACGCAGGTACTCGCACGTCGGTGTAGAAAACTTCGCAGAAATGACTATTAGTAGTCATGTCTTTAATCGTGCGGACTTCGATGCCCGGCGTATTCATTGGCACGATAATTTCGCTGATTCCTTCGTGGGCTGAACCTTCATTACTGGTTCGGCAAATCAAATAGCAATAGTCGGCATGTTCACCGAAGCTTGTCCAGATTTTTTGGCCGTTGATCACGAATTCATCACCGTCACGTTGGGCAAAAGTCTTGAGTGAGGCCAAGTCGCTTCCTGAATTCGGTTCGCTCATGCCGATGCACCAAGTTGTTTCACCTGAAAGCATGCTTGGCAAGAAAGTATCTTGTTGGTTCTTTGTGCCGTAACTAATGAGTGCTGGGCCCATCTGACGATCGGCAAACCACGAAGCAGCAATTGGTGCGCCAGCGCTGATCATTTCTTCGCCGACGATGAGTCGCTCAATTGCTGGTCTTCCACCGCCGCCAAATTCGGTTGGCCACGTCATGCCTATCCAACCGTGTTGGGCGAGTTCGCGAGAGAATTCACGCGAGTAGCCGTTCATCCAAGTGTCATTGAACCGACCGTACTTTTTTACGGCTTCGTTGGCGACGCGACGGGCGTGCTCGCGTAAAGCAATTTGCTCAGAAGACCAAGAGAAATCCACAAAGATGTACGATACAAGTAACTTATTAACGAAGACGAGATGAACTTGGTGGAGTTTGATGGCCGGCAAAATTAAAGTAGCGAATCCAGTTGTAGATATTGATGGCGACGAGATGACCAGGATCATCTGGAAGTTCATTAAAGACCGACTGATCTTGCCTTACCTCGACATAAACATCGACTACTACGACTTGGGCGTCGAGAACCGAGACGCGACGAGTGACCAAGTCACGATTGATGCAGCGAATGCAATTTTGAAGCATGGCGTGGGCGTGAAGTGCGCGACAATCACGCCAGATGAGGCGCGAGTCAAAGAGTTCAACTTGAAGCAGATGTGGAAGTCTCCGAACGGAACTATTCGCAACATTTTGGATGGCGTTGTGTTTCGTGAGCCAATCATCTGCAAGAACATTCCGAAACTTGTGCCGCACTGGAGCAAGCCGATTGTGATTGGGCGACACGCTCACGGTGACCAATACAAGGCGACTGACTTCAAGGTGCCTGGTGCCGGAACTGTGACGATGACGTATGTGCCGCAAGATGGCAGCAAGCCAGTCGAAATGAAAGTTGCAGACTTCAAAGCGGCTGGTGTTGTAATGGGTATGTATAACTTTGACGAATCGATTCGCAGTTTCGCTAGAGCGTCATTCAACTACGGTTTGCAACGCAACTTTCCCGTTTTTTTGAGCACCAAGAACACAATTCTTAAGGCCTACGACGGAAGGTTCAAAGACATCTTTCAAGAAGTTTTCAACGCCGAGTTCAAAGCCGAGTTTGAAAAACGCAAACTGACGTATGAGCATCGGTTGATTGACGACATGGTGGCCTGCATGATGCGTTGGGAGGGCGGTTATGTGTGGGCTTGCAAGAACTATGACGGCGATGTGCAGTCAGACATTGTCGCCCAGGGTTTTGGCTCGTTGGGATTAATGACATCTGTATTGACAACGCCCGATGGCCGAGTGCTCGAGTCAGAAGCCGCGCACGGCACTGTGACGCGCCACTATCGCGACCACCAAAAGGGTCTTGAGACGTCGACGAATTCAATTGCATCGATTTTTGCCTGGACACGTGGTTTGATTCATCGCGGCAAACTTGACAACACGCCAGCCGTGATTGAGTTCGCCGAGAAACTTGAACAGACATGCATTGAAACAGTCGAAGGGGGCGAGATGACCAAAGACTTGGCCGCACTCGTTTCAAAAGACCAACCATGGCTGACCACACAGCAATTTTTGGCAGCGGTAGATCGTCGATTAATTGAGAAGATGTCGAATAAATAAATGCGCGCAGTCGTCATCACGAAGCACGGCGACCCGAGTGTGCTCAATGTTGTTGAAGTAGACAAGCCAAAACCATCTTCGACTGAAATTTTGGTCAAAGTAAAAGCGACATCTTTGAATCGCGCTGACCTGATGCAGCGAATGGGTTTTTATCCCGATCCGTTTCCGGGTGCTTACGACATTCCTGGTCTCGAATTTTCAGGCACAGTTGAAGCGTGTGGTGCTGATGTCAAAACTTGGCAACCTGGCGACGAAGTCATGGGCATTGTCAGTGGCGGCGCGTATGCCGAATATTTGGTCGTGCCCGAAATGCAAGCGATGAGCGTGCCAAAAAATGTGGCACTAGAAAACGCTGCGGCGATACCTGAAGTATTTATCACTGCATGGGACGCACTCGTGTGTCAGGCAAATCTGCAACCTGGCGGCTGGGCGCTCGTGCACGCCGGCGCTTCGGGCGTGGGCACTGCGGCGATTCAGATCTGCAAAGCGATCGGAGCAAAAATAATCGTCACGTGTTCAGCCAAAAAGCGTGATGCGTGTCTGGCACTTGGCGCCGACTTGGCGATTGACTACAAAACAGACGACTTCGTCGCTTTGTGCATGCGCGCAACGAATAATGCAGGCGTCAATGCCGTGCTCGACGTTATTGGCGGAGAATATTTGAATCGCAACGTCGCGGCACTCGCGCTCAAGGGCACGATTGTGCAAGTTGGTTTAATGGGCGGTGGCGCAACATCGTTCAACCTTGGCGCGATGATGCCGAAGCGAGCACGTCTGATCACTACGGTGCTGCGACCGCGGCCACTCGAAGAAAAAGTTGCAGTAACCCAGCGATTTATCGGTGAGATGTTGCCGTTCTTTGAAATTGGCAAGATGCGACCAGTAATTGACTGTCGTTACGACCTAGCGCAGATAGCCGAGGCTCACCTTTATATGGAGAGCAACGCCAATACTGGAAAAATAGTTATTGACGTTTGTTGATTGCGACGTAGTCGCGCTGTTCGACGCCCGTGTACCACTGGCGCGGACGGCTGATCTTTTGAGCGTCGTCTTTCAATAGTTCGTTGTAGTGGCTCAGCCAGCCGACAGTTCGAGGAATTGCGAACAACACTGTGAACATGTCGATCGGGAAACCGAGCGCTTGATAAATGAGACCTGAATAGAAGTCAACATTTGGATACAACTTGCGTGAAATGAAGTAGTCGTCGTTGAGAGCGACTTCTTCAAGTTTGAGAGCAATATCAAGCAGCGGATTCTTGCCCGTTACATCGAAGACGTCGTAAGCGGCTTTTTTGATGATTGCTGCTCGCGGGTCGTAGTTCTTGTAGACGCGATGACCGAAGCCTTGTAGTCGACCTTGACCAGCTTTGACCGACTTGATAAATGACTCGACATTTTCGAGGCTGCCAATTTCGGTAAGCATGTTGATCGCAGCTTCGTTGGCGCCACCATGCAGCGGACCATAAAGTGCAGAAGACGCAGCCGACATTGCACTGAACGGATCAGCATGTGAAGAAGCAACGACGCGCATTGCGGTAGTGCCACAGTTTTGTTCATGATCTGCGTGCAACATGAAGAGTAGGTCCATGGCGCGAGTCAAGCGTGGGTCAACCGTGTGGTCGTCGCCAAGGCGAAACATCATGTTCAAGAAGTTTTCTGGGTAGCTCATCGAGTTGTTTGGCGCAACAAACGGCAAGCCGGAGCTGAATCGATGACACATTGCGGCGATTGTCGGAACCTTGGCAATCAGTCGCAGCACTTGTTTGTCGAGCGAGCCAGGAGTGAAAATATCTTTCGACTCTGGATAGAAAGTGCCGAGTGCGGCGATAGCCGAAACGAACATGCCCATTGGGTGTGCGTCGTAGTGAAAGCCGTCAACAAAGCGCTTGCGCATGTTTTCGTGAATCATCGTGTGATGGGTGACTTCGTAGTTCCACTTTTTGAGCTGCTCGGCGTTTGGAAGTTCGCCGTTCAACAACAAATATGCAACTTCTAGGTATGTCGATTTTTCGGCCAACTGCTCAATTGGGTATCCGCGGTAGCGCAAGATGCCGGCTTCACCGTCGATATAAGTGATCGATGAGGCACAGGCTGCGGTGGACAAAAACGCTGGGTCATACATTCGCAAATCGGGATCAAGTTCGCGCAATGCAGTTGACGGGAAAACTCCGTCTCGAATCGGAACAGTAACTTTCTTACCAGTCCGGTCATCAATAATGGTGATTGTTTCAGCCACTGTGGTGTCCTTTTTATGTTGTGGGAGCTTCCAGTCCCACTTTCAATCTAGTCGCAGGACCAGTTATTGAGGCTGTTATAGCGGCGTGTTGTCGTGTTTACGTTGCTGTAACTTCTCACGCTTGTCGCTGAGCATTGCAAAAGCCGATGCGATTTCGCGCCGACTTTCGGCTGGGTCAATGACGCTGTCGACGTAGCCGCGCTCGGCTGCGACGTAAGGGTTCAACAGTCGCTCGACGTAGTCACGTTCGAATTCTTCGCGTTCTTCAGGCGATGCGCGACGTTGCAAGATGGCGGCGGCTTGCCCCGCACCCATCACGGCAAGTTCAGCAGTCGGCCACGCCAAACAAATGTCGTTACCCATTTCTTTTGAGTCCATAACGATGTAGGCGCCGCCGTAGCTCTTGCGCAAGATCACACACACGCGAGGCACGGTCGCGCGCCCGTATGCAAACACAAGTTGTGCGCCATGTCGGATCATTCCGCGCCATTCAAGATCTTTGCCCGGATAAAAACCCGGCGTATCGACGAGCGTCAAGATCGGAATATTGAACGCATCACAAAACGAAACGAAACGCGCAGCTTTTTGTGAAGCTGGAATATCAAGTGTGCCGGCCAAGTTCATTGGCTGATTAGCAACGACACCCACGCTTTGCGAACCGATAGTGATGAAGCCAGTGACGATGTTGCCAGCCCAACGTTCGCGTAGCTCGAGCATGTAGCCATCATCGGCTATCGAACGAATCACTGCTTTGACGTCGTATGCGCCGGTTGCCGAATCTGGGATCAACTCACCGGCTTCGGGTGTGAAGCGATCAATTGTGTCTGCGGTCGATGCGGCGGCAGTGATCTCGTTGACGTTGTTTGGCAAAAACGAAAGTACGTGTTCGACTTCGGCGATTGCAGATTCGCGATCGGCAACGACGATGTGCGCGACGCCGCTTTGTTTTGCGTGAATATCTGAGCCACCAAGTTCATCGTTGCTGATAACAACACCAGTAAATTCGGCGACCATTGTCGGGCCAGTTACAAATGCGTAAGCGTCGCTGGTCATGATCACAATGTCGCTCAAGCCGATGAGCAATGCCGGCCCTGAAACTGCCGGACCAGTAACGACTGTAAAAATCGGAACATAGCCCGAGCATTTGGCGATTGCTTTGGCCGCCAGACCCCAGCCATGCAAAGCAGCGACGCCTTCAACAATGTCGGCACCAGAACTGCCGATTGTCATTACAAGTGGCAGACCTTTTTCGCGAGCGGTGTCAGCAGCGTGGGCGATTACTCCAGAAGCTTCGGCAGAAAGCGCGCCACGACGGACTGTTTCATCGACTTCAACCCACACGACTCGACGCGAAATGTTTTCGAGCCACCGCACTTCGGCGGCTGCAGCGCCTTTTACTGCGCGCTGAAGATGGACCGTCACGCTGTCAAGGATACTTACGACGGGCGTTTGAGGGGGAATGCGCCTTTGCCAATGTGTACACCTGGCTGGCGATCGCCCGTGCGTTCAATGACTTCGCGAATCATCGCAGCAACGGCGCTGGTTGATTTATTTGGCAACGGTCTGCCCCTTTGCACGAGGCCGACGACGCGTCGTGGAAGTTCGGGTATCTCGATGCGTTTGAATTCGCCTTTGATCCACCCTGGTGCAGCAGTTGCTGGCACGACCGCAGCACCAAAACCTTCGAATGCCAATGAAGTTAGAAGTCGCACGCCATCAATTTCGGCTTGTGGAGTTAGAACTAGACGTTGCGTGCCAGCCGCACGATCTAAAATTTTGCGCAACGAGTTGTTCTTTGGCGGCAACAACAGCGGGCGAGATGCGAGTTCTTGAATTGTAATTTTTTCAAGTTTTGACCACTCGTGTTTTGCATGAACTAAGAGCACCAAGTCTTCAGCGAAGAGTGGTGTTGCTTGCAAATTGTCATCTTCAATTGGAAGGTGGACAATGCCGGCACTCAATGATCCGCTAGTAAGACGGGGGATCAAGTTGAGTGTGCTGCCCTCAACGATTGTGACGCGAATTTTTGGAAACTTCGAAGTCAACTCGGGTAATAGTCTTGGCATCAACCAACGCGCTGTTGTGCCGATGCATCCCAAGACGGTTTCGCCCTCGACGTCAGCATCTTTCGAATTGACGTCGGCGGCGATGTCTTGAACTTGGTTCAGCACGCGGCGCGCACGCTCGACAACCAGCTCGCCGTCTTCGGTGAGTCGGCCAGATGAACGATCGACCAGCGAGGTTGTGAGTTCTTTTTCTAGGCGCGAGATGTGGGCAGAAACGTTGCTTTGCACTGTGGATAGAGCCCGGGCGGCGCCGGAGAAAGACCCGTGGTCAGAAATGGCGATGAGTATCTCGAGTTGGCGCAGTTCCATATCACTAAAAATGATAGGGGCTATCTCATCGTTCGCCTTGAGATATAGGTGGGCGATAGAGCATAATTAAGGCATACGAGATAAGACCTCCCCCAAGGCTTATCGAGAACGAGCTAAAGCAGCTCCCCCAGTTGCTTTAGTTTCAGGTTGAGAGGCCCCGCCAAAAGCGGGGCCTTTCCCATTTAGCGCTCAAAGAATTTGATTAGCTGACGAGGCGCAGAATTATTTTTTAGACTTCAAAACTTTTTGTCGCACTACGTTTAGCGCGCTACCAGCTTTAAACCACTTGACTTGTTCGTCAGAAAAAGTGTGCAGAGCCTTGATCTCGATTTCGATCTCGCCGCGTTTATGAATAATGCAACGCACGGGCTGATCTGGCACCGGTGGCATACCGCGCACACTGATTGTGTCTTTTTCGTCGATCAAGTCGTAGTCGTCGGGGTTAGCAAAAGTAAGTGGCAAGACACCCTGCTTTTTTAAGTTTGTTTCGTGAATGCGTGCGAACGAGCGCGCGAAAATAACACGAGCACCGCGGTAGCGAGGCTCCATTGCGGCGTGCTCACGTGACGAGCCTTCGCCATAATTTTGATCACCGATTGCGCACCATTGCAATTGCATCTTGCTGTAGTTCTTGGCGATCTCTGGGTATGTGCGTGTTTTGTAGTCTGACCTGTCAAGACCTTCGCCGACCGCGCCAGTAAACGCGTTGACCGCACCAATAAATAAATTGCCTGAGATGTTTTCGAGGTGGCCTCTGAACTTCAACCATTTGCCGGCAGCAGAAATATGGTCTGTTGTGCATTTGCCTTTGGCTTTCATCAGAATCGGCATAAAAATAAAGTCGTTGCCGTCCCACTTTTCGAACGGTTCAAGCAACTGCAATCGCTCACTTGTGGGATCAACCACAATTTCGATTGACGAACCATCTGCTGGTGGTGCAATGAATGTGTCGGCGCCCGGGTCATAGCCATCTTTTGGTAATACTTCGCCGAGTGGCTGGGCTAATGAAACTTTCGAACCGTCTGGTGCAGTGATCGTGTCGGTGATCGGGTCGAAGTCAAGCCGACCGGCAAGTGCCAACGCAATGACAGTGTCGGGGCTGGTAACAAAACTGAGAGTGTTTGCCGAACCGTCGTTTCGTTTTGGAAAGTTACGGTTGAACGAACTGACGATCGTGTTCGTCTTGTCGGTAATTTCTTTCGAACGGTCCCACTGACCGATGCACGGACCACAAGCATTTGCCAACACGGTTGCACCAATTGCTTCGAGATCTGCAAGCAGGCCATCGCGCTCAATAGTTGCCCGAATTTGCTCAGAGCCAGGCGTAATTAGTAATTCTGTTTTCGCTTTGAGACCCTTTGAAGCAGCAAATCGCGCAACGCTTGCTGCGCGGGTGATGTCTTCGTATGAACTGTTCGTGCAACTGCCGATCAGGGCCGATGAAATTTCAAGCGGCCATTTATTTTCGGCAGCAGCTTTGGCAACACCGGCGCCGACGCGATGGGCGAGATCTGGCGTATGCGGACCATTAATTAATGGTGTGAGTTTTGAGAGATCAATTTCGATCGTCTTGTCGTATAAGGCGCCTTCGTCGGGGCGAAGATGTTCGGCAACTTCGTTGGCGGCGGCGGCAATTTCGCTGCGGCCGGTTGCCCGCAAATAATTTGCCATCTGCTCGTCGTAGCCAAACACTGAACAAGTCGCACCGATCTCGGCACCCATGTTGCAGATAGTTGCTTTACCTGTTGCCGAAATTGTGTCGGCACCTTCTCCGAAATATTCGATCACAGCACCGGTGCCACCCTCAACAGTGAGGATGCGCGCGACTTCGAGAATTACATCTTTCGGACTTGACCATCCCGAAAGAGAGCCTGTGAGTTTCACGCCGATAACTTTTGGCCAGCGAACATTGAACGGAAAACCAGTCATCACGTCGACTGCGTCTGCGCCACCAACACCGATTGCAACCATGCCGAGACCACCAGCGTTTGGTGTGTGACTGTCGGTACCGATCATCATTCCGCCCGGAAATGCGTAGTGCTCGAGAACAACCTGGTGAATGATGCCGCTGCCTGGGCCCCAAAAACCAATGCCGTATTTCGCCGAGACCGAACGCAAAAAGTCGTAGACCTCTTTATTGGTGTCGATTGCGACGCCCATGTCGATGCGTGCGCCAGCTTTGGCCAAGATCAAGTGATCGCAATGCACAGTAGACGGCACAGCAGTAGTCGGTAAGCCAGCAGTCATGAATTGAAGCAACGCCATTTGCGCGGTTGCGTCTTGCATTGCAACCCGGTCTGGATTGAAGTCGGCGTAACTTCGTGAACGCTCTAGTTCTTGCTTGGCTGGTTTCGTTAAGTGATTGATCAAAATCTTTTCGGTCAACGTGAGTGGGCGACCAAGTCGCTTGCGGCCCAGGGCGACATTCTTTTTTAACTTTGAGTAAACACCGTTAACAAGTTCGATCGGGGTTCCTGCACTTGAAGTCATCTGTATTGGGGGCTTTCGTTGCTCAAGACTTAAATTTTACCATTTGTCCCAGTGAAGAACTTTTTCAAGCGGCAAACGTTTCGCCGCTTTGAAATCGGTTCCGACTGTGTAAGCAATTGGAAACAGTCCGCCTTGAGTAATTTTTTCGTGCGGAATGCCCAATATTTCGGCGGCTTTTTTCTCACCGTCGAGAATGAGGTGAATTGTTGTCCATGCCGAGCCCATGCCGCGACTGCGCAGCGCCAACATGAAACTCCAGACTGCAGGCAAGAGTGAACCCCAGCCGCCGGCACCCGTTGCAACATCGACGTTTTCAAGCCGACCTTCAATGCAAGGGATCATCATTAGCGGTGCGCGATGAAACTCTTCGGCGAGAAACATTGCCGAGTCGCGAACTTTTGGCATTTGTTCAATGCGTTGGTCGCCGTCGGCATATTTACGACCAGGCAGGCTGGCGTAAAGCATGAAATTGGCTTTGTAAATTTCTGCGAGTGCTTTACGTTTGGCGGCATCTTCGACCACGATCCAATGCCAACCTTGCGAGTTACTGCCGGTTGGTGCTTGAAGTGCGATATTCAGACATTCTTCAACGATTTCACGTTCGACTGGTCGGTCAAAGTCAAGGCGTTTGCGCACGCTGCGGGTTGTTGATAGGACTTCGTCGCTGGTCAGGTTGAGTTTCATGCCTTCAAGTGTGCCATGCCACGATGGAGATGAGAGACTTGTTTCTATATTAATAGTCACTTAAAAACAGCAAAGATTGAGGTCAAAATGTCGTCAGCTGAAACCAAGAGTTACAACGATCGTGTCAAGGTTTCGATTGAAGGTGGCATTGCCGATGTCAGGCTTGATCGTGCCGACAAGCGCAACGCACTTGACCCAGCGATGTTCGATGCGATAGCTCGGGCTGGCAAAGACTTGGTATCAAATAAAGAAATTCGGGCTGTCGTGCTTTCGGGCAGCGGCGCATCATTTTGCGCGGGCCTTGACTTTGCAAGTTTTCAGTCGATGGCAAACGGCGGTTCGTCTAACAGTGAGACAAAAAGTAACTCAGGTGAAAATGCTGGAGCAATGCAACCAGGTGCAATAACACATCTGGCGCAACAAATTTGTTGGGTGTGGCAAGAAGTGCCGGTGCCAGTGATTGCAGCAATTCAAGGTCACGCACTCGGTGGAGGAATGCAACTTGCACTTGGTGCCGATATTCGCATCGCTCACCCTGACACACAGTTTGCAATGCGTGAAGTGCACTGGGGTTTGATTCCTGATATGACAGGCACATTGATGTTGTCGCGTTTGGTTCGCGATGACGTGGCCAAAGATTTAGTTTTCAGTGCGCGCGTAATTTCTGGCACTGAAGCACATCAACTCGGAGTTGTGACTCGTTTAACAGACAGTCCGCTAGAAGTCGCAATGCAGATAGCCAGCGAGATCGCCGAACGCAGCCCAGATGCGGTGCGAGGTGCAAAAGCCCTAATCAACAGGCTCTCGAATGCTGGCGCGGCCGAACACTTCGCCGAAGAACGAAAGATCATTTATTCGTTGATCGGTAAGCCAAATCAGGTTGAAGCCGTGATGTCGAACTTCGAAAAAAGGCCAGCCAGTTTCGTTTCGCCAACTGCCTAGACTTTATTTCTCGAGCCAGCGTCGTCTCGTTGAACTAGCCAAAAGGTGGCTTGTTCGTTGAGCATTCAGGGACGACAACTTTGCAAGATTTACCAAAAGCAATCGGTCTTTACGACCCACGATTTGAGCACGACGCTTGTGGCGTTTCGTTCGTCGTTGATATGCGTGGTCGGGCAAGTCATGAGATTGTTGCAACTGGTCTTGGCGCGCTTTGCAGCATGGAGCATCGCGGTGCGACTGGTGCTGAAACACAAACAGGTGATGGCGCCGGTGTGTTGTTGCAGATACCGCACAAGTTTTTTTCAGCGGTAACCAAATTCAATCTCCCTGAAGTCGGAAGCTACGGCGTCGGTCTTGCATTTTTGCCGCGTGACCAAGAGTTGTCGAGCAAGGCTCGTGCGCAAATTGAAGACCTAGCAACTCAGCAGAATTTGCGAACTCTCGGTTGGCGTGAAGTGCCGGTTGATCCGACATGTTTGGGGGCAAGCGCGCTACGTGTGATGCCAACTTTCATGCAATTTTTTGTGGATGATCCGAGTGGCGCGAAGTTAATCGAATTAGACCGCAAACTTTTTATTTTGCGAAAGAGAATTGAGCATGAACTCGCCGATGAGCTGAAGACTTATTTTCCGTCGCTCTCGTCGCGCACTTTCATTTATAAAGGAATGTTGACAACTCCAGAGTTGCAGATGTTTTTTACTGATCTCAGCGACGAAAGAGTCGAGTCGGCGTTGGTTTTGGTGCACAGTCGGTTTTCAACGAACACGTTTCCGTCTTGGCCGCTGGCTCACCCGTATCGATACATCGCACACAACGGCGAAATCAACACCGTGCAGGGAAACCGAAACTGGATGCGAACGCGAGAGTCGTTGTTGGCGAGCAAGTTGATCCCCGAACTTGAAAAAGCGTTTCCGATTTGCACAGTGGGTGGTTCAGACTCGGCAAGTTTCGACGAAGTGCTCGAACTTTTGCATCTGTCGGGCAGAAGTTTGCCTCACGCAATGTTGATGATGATTCCCGAAGCGTGGGAAAACTCGACGACGATGTCAGCAACCAAGCGTGCGTTTTATCAATATCACGGCTCGTTGATTGAGCCGTGGGACGGACCAGCCAGCGTCGCGTTTACCGACGGCACGGTCATTGGTGCAGTTTTGGATCGAAACGGTTTGCGTCCGAGTCGATATTGGGTGACCGATGATGATCGCGTAATCATGGCTAGCGAAGTTGGCGTCGTAGACATTGACCCGAGCAAGATCGTGATGAAGGGTCGCCTGCAACCAGGGCGAATGTTGTTGGTTGACACGGCGCAAGGACGCATTATTGATGACGCCGAGATCAAAGAATCTCTGGCTGCACAAGAACCGTATGCGCAGTGGCTCGAAGATGGCCAAGTTGAATTGGCGAAACTTGCAGACCGCGAGCATGTTGTGTTCAGTCACGAAAGCGTGCTGCGACGTCAGCAAATGTTCGGTTACACCCATGAAGAACTCAAATTGATTTTGGCGCCGACTGCGCTGACGACTTCTGAACCTATTGGTTCAATGGGGACCGACACTCCGATTGCGGTTTTATCGCAGCGGCCAAGATTGCTGTTCGACTATTTTTCGCAAATGTTCGCCCAAGTTACGAACCCGCCACTTGATGCGATTCGCGAAGAGATTGTTACGTCGGTGGGTTCAACTTGTGGGCCCGAGGGCAACTTGCTTTTGGCAACTGCTGAAAACTGCAAGCAACTCGTGTTGCCGTTTCCGATTATCGACAACGATGAACTCGCAAAAATTATTCATATCAATGATGACGGCCAATACGAGCAATTGAAGTCGGTTGTTGTCGGTGGTCTTTATCGAGTTGCTGATGGCGCACAAGCAATGCGCACTGCAATTGATGAGATTCGCGCGAAAGTTTCGCAGTCAATTGAAGATGGCGCACGCATCATCGTGCTGTCAGATCGCAACAGCGACGACACTTTTGCGCCGATCCCGTCTTTGTTGTTGACGAGCGCGGTTCACCATCATTTGATTCGTCAAAAGCAGCGCACGATGGTGGGCCTGATTATCGAAGCGGGTGACGCACGCGAGGTGCATCACATGGCTCTGCTAATTGGTTACGGCGCGGGGGCGATAAATCCGTATTTGGCTTTTGAAACTATTGAAGACATGGTCAATGCTGGCGATGGCAGCGGAATGTTCGGCTTGGGTGCTCTTGACGCCAAGAAGGCGATTAAGAACTACATCAAAGCTTCGGGCAAAGGTGTGCTCAAGGTGATGTCGAAGATGGGCGTGTCGACCGTTGCTTCGTACACGGGTGCACAAATTTTTGAAGCGATTGGATTGTCGCGTGAAGTTGTAGATGAGTTTTTCACCGGAACCGTGTCGCGACTTGGCGGAATTTCACTCGATGAAATCGCCCAAGAAGTTGCGGCACGTCATCAAGTGGCATACCCATCGCGACCAGATCAACGGCGACATCGACAACTTGAACTAGGTGGCGAATATCAGTGGCGCCGCGAGGGTGAGCATCATTTGTTCAACCCAGAAACGGTTTACAGATTGCAGCACGCAACTCGTTCGGGGCGTTACGACATCTTCAAGCAATACACAAAGTCAGTAGATGATCAGTCGCGTGTTTTGTCGACGTTGCGGGGTTTGTTTGAACTAGCTGATACACGAAAACCAATTTCAATTGACGAAGTTGAGCCCGTGAGTGAGATCGTCAAGCGATTTTCAACTGGGGCGATGAGTTACGGCTCAATTTCGGCTGAAGCCCACGAGAATTTGGCAATCGCCATGAATCGCATTGGCGCCAAGAGCAACACAGGCGAAGGCGGCGAAGATTCTGAGCGATACGTACCAATGCCGAATGGCGACTCAAAGCGTTCGGCGATCAAGCAAGTTGCATCGGCACGATTTGGTGTGACGAGCGAATACTTGGTCAATGCCGATGACTTGCAGATCAAGATGGCCCAGGGTGCCAAGCCGGGCGAGGGTGGGCAATTGCCGGCGCACAAGGTTTATCCGTGGATTGCAAAGACGCGACATTCGACTGCAGGTGTCGGTTTGATCAGCCCGCCACCGCACCACGATATTTATTCGATTGAAGATTTAAAGCAACTGATTCATGACTTGAAGAATTCAAACCCGGTGGCGCGAGTGCACGTAAAACTCGTGGCCGAAGTAGGAGTGGGCACGGTTGCCGCAGGCGTCGCAAAAGCCAAGGCTGATGTTGTTTTGATTTCTGGTCACGACGGCGGTACGGGAGCGTCACCGTTGACATCTTTGAAACATGCTGGCGCACCATGGGAGCTCGGCTTGGCCGAAGTACAACAAACTTTGATGCTCAATGGTCTGCGTGATCGAATTGTCGTGCAGGCAGACGGACAGATGAAGACTGGTCGTGACGTGATTGTCGCGGCCCTGCTCGGCGCCGAAGAGTTTGGCTTTGCGACTGCGCCGCTCGTTGTGAGCGGCTGCATCATGATGCGGGTTTGTCATTTGGACACCTGCCCAGTTGGCATAGCCACGCAGAATCCGGAGTTGCGCAAGAACTTTACGGGTAAGCCAGAGTTCGTTGTCAACTTTTTTGAGTTTGTTGCGACTGAAGTTCGCGAATACTTGGCGCAACTTGGTTTTAAAACTTTGCAAGAAGCAGTTGGGCAAGTCGAGATGCTTGACGCACGCGTCGCAGTTGACCACTGGAAGGCTCGTGGTCTAGATATTTCACCAATCTTGGCAACACCGCAAAATCCTTATAACCAGACGCCATTTAAATCAACCGAGCAAGATCACGGCTTGGTTGATGCTCTTGATCATCAGTTGATTGTTGCGTGCGAGAAGTCGTTGAATGACGCGATACCAACCGAGCATGATTTTCAAATCAACAACACCAATCGCACGGTCGGCACAATGCTCGGCTATGAAATTACAAAACGATATGGCGCCAATGGTTTGCCAGATGCAACGATCAAGCTTCGCTTTAAAGGCTCGGCGGGTCAGAGCTTCGGTGCTTTCGTACCAAACGGTGTTGAGATGCGCCTTGAAGGTGACTCAAACGATTATTTGGGCAAAGGTTTGTCTGGCGGTCGAATAATTCTGCATCCAGACGCGCGGGCCAAATTTGTTGCTCACGAAAATGTGATTGCCGGCAACGTAATTGGTTACGGCGCCACAAGCGGCGAGATTTTTATCTCCGGCATAGTCGGTGAAAGATTCTGCGTGCGCAACTCAGGTGCCACTGCAGTTGTCGAAGGTTTGGGCGATCACGGTTGTGAATATATGACTGGTGGGCGAGTAGTTGTGTTGGGCACAACTGGTCGAAACTTCGCCGCCGGCATGTCTGGGGGCATTGCATTTGTTTACGATGCCGACAACGAGTTCAGCTCGCGCGTGAACACAGAACTTGTAGATCTTGTCGCACTTGAAAATCAAGACGTGAATTGGCTTAAGACAGTGATTAGTCGTCACTTTGAATTAACGGGGTCGGTGCGTGCTCAAGAAATTTTGCATGACTGGAAGTCTTCGTTTGCCAAGATCCGCAAAGTTTTGCCCCGAGACTACGCACGGGTGATTGCCGAACAGAGTAAAAACAAAAAAGTAGGGGCACATGGGTGAACCAACTGGCTTTTTGAAATGGGATCGCAAGACACCTCAGCGTCGCCGAATACCAGTGCGAGTTCAAGACTGGAAAGAGGTTTACGAACCGTTTCCAGTTGAAGAATTGACTCGTCAAGCGGGTCGATGCATGGACTGTGGAATTCCGTTTTGCAACAATGGGTGTCCGCTTGGCAATTTGATTCCTGATTGGAACGACCTCGTCTATCGCGGGCACTGGCAAGATGCGATCGAGAGACTTCACGCCACAAATAATTTTCCTGAGTTCACGGGTCGGTTGTGTCCGGCGCCTTGCGAGTCGGCATGCGTGCTTGGCATCAACTCAGATGCGGTGACGATCAAGCAAGTCGAAGTTGAAATCATTGACCGTGCGTGGCGCGAAGGTTGGGTTGCGCCACAAATGCCGTCGACCAAAACTGGCAAGCGAGTTGTTGTTATTGGTTCTGGTCCGGCGGGTTTGGCCACTGCACAGCAACTGACTCGAGTCGGTCATGATGTTTTGGTTCTTGAACGTGCCGATCGCATCGGCGGGCTGCTTCGCTACGGCATTCCCGAATTCAAAATGGAAAAAAGCCACATTGAACGTCGCGTCAAACAGATGACCGCCGAAGGAACAGTCTTTCGCACGAATGCAGTTGTTGGCGAAAATGTTGATGTTGATGTTTTGATCGCTTCACACGACGCAGTCGTCTTGGCTTGTGGCGCGACATCGTGGCGTGACTTGCAAGTTGATGGCCGAGAATTGCGTGGCATTCATCAGGCAATGGAGTATCTGCCACCATCCAACAAAGTTCAGCAAGGCGACTACGAAAAGACAACTATCAGCGCTGAAGGCAAACATGTTGTAATCATCGGTGGCGGAGACACGGGCGCCGATTGTTTAGGCACTGCGATTCGCCAAGGCGCTGCGTCAATTACACAGCTCGAAATTTTGCCACAACCGCCGACAATGCGTGCCGAGAGCAACCCGTGGCCGCAGTGGAGTTTTATTTACCGAACCTCGTCGGCCCACGAAGAGGGCGGCGAGCGATTGTTTTCGGTCTCGACCGAGAAGTTTGTTGGTGATAAAGATGGCAATGTTCGTGCAATGGTGATTTGCGAAGTGAAATCTGAAAACGGAAAGTTTGTCAAAGTTGAAGGTTCGGAACGCGAATTGAAAGCCGATCTGGTGTTGTTGGCGCTCGGTTTTGTCGGCCCTGAAAAAGCTTCGTGGCTGAGCACGCTCGGTTTGGACTTTGATGACCGCGGAAATGTCGCCCGTGATGACGCATACATGTCGAGCATGCGAGGTGTTTTCGTTGCTGGTGATATGGGCCGCGGTCAGAGTTTGATTGTTTGGGCGATTGCCGAGGGCCGCGCGGCAGCGGCAGCGGTCGACAACTACTTGATGGGCTCTACAGATCTGCCTGCTCCGATTGTTGCGTCGGCAAAACCTCTGAACTAATCAAGCAAAAGTGTGCTCATCTCGCACGCTTCAAATCGTTTACGATAGATCGTGATGTTGAGCCGCAGATTCACAGCCGCTTGTATTTCGATAATCGTTGCATCTTTTGTGATGGGCTCATGCGGTGTCGATGTTTCGGGTAGTGCGACAACTGTTGTGCCAATTGGGCCAACAGATTTCGCGACGATTCCACCAGTGCAGACGACTTTGCCCAATACAACAACAACGTTGCCGCCAGGGGCGATTGGTGTTGAGCAGGAATACATCGTTCAAGCCGGTGACTCACCAATCAAAGTCGCAACATTGTTTGGTATCACAGTTACAGAGTTGCTTGCATGGAACGGGCTCGTTGCTGCAACGCAGTTTCCATATCCAGGGCGAAAACTTAAGATTCCGCCGTCAGCCCAAGTTGTCTCGACAAATGTTCAACAGACGACAACAGCCAGTCCTGTTGGTAAACCTGGCTGTGGCAATCGACCTGCGGGTGTCTACGAAATCGCCCAAGGAGATTCGCTGTTTGTGATTATCAAAAAGTTCTGCGTTTCTATGACTTCGCTATTGGCGGCAAACAATTGGTCAAGTATTGACGTGTTCTTGTTTGCAGGAATGAAGATCAACATCCCACCAGCGGGATCTTGATCTAATTTCGACGCCAAAACTTACTGAGTTTTAAGTTTTGTTGCGCCGTTTAGTGTGTCGTGCAATCGCTAGTTCGATCAATTCGTCGAGAAGTTGCGAATAACTCAAACCAGAGGCTTGCCATAGTTTGGGATACATCGAAATTGGTGTAAATCCCGGAATCGTATTGATTTCGTTACACAAGAAACCTCTGCCACCTTTTTCATAAAAGAAGTCGACCCGAGCCATACCGTCGCTGCGCAAAGTTCGATAAATCTTCAAGGCAAGTTGCTGAACTTCAGCAACTTCGCTTTCAGAAAGTGGCGCGGGCACCAGTAGTTGGGCTCCGTCGCCAATGTATTTATCTTCGTAATCGTAAAACTCGTGACTCGGAACAATCTCGCCCGGCACTGACGCCCGAGGGTTTTCGTTGCCAAGAACTGCAACTTCAATTTCTCGACCCGTGACTGCTTCTTCGATGAGAGCCCACTCGTCAAACTCAAACGCGTTGGTAAGTGCAGAAACTATTTCGGCACGCGTTTTGGCTTTCTTGACGCCGATTGAAGATCCCATATTTGCAGGCTTAACAAAAACTGGTAAACCGAGTTGGTTGATTGCCTGATCAATAATTTTGTCTTGATCATCAGTGTCACGAACGGTTATAAATTTTTGTTGAGCAATAGAGTTGGCAGACATAATTTGTTTAGCGATGCTTTTGTCCATTGCGACAGCACTACCGAGCACACCCGTGCCGACATATGCGACGTGGGCAAGTTCGAGCAGTCCTTGCACGGTGCCGTCTTCACCCATCGGTCCGTGTAGTAACGGAATGACAACAAGTTGTGTCGAGTCGTTTTGCGCATCAAAAATCAAACTTGAACTTGTGGGTGATCCAGTTGCGTTGAGAGTTTTGATGTCTCTCGCTTTTGGCAGTTCAGTGTTAACCCATTGGCCATCGCGTGTGATGCCCACCGTGGTGACGTCATATTTTTGTGGATCAAGTGCGCGCAAGACGTGTGCCGCCGTGACACAACTAACGTCGTGCTCGGCAGATTCGCCACCAAATAAAACAATGATGCGAGCTTTTGACTTGCGATTTTCGCTAATCATTCGTCATAACGGTACTCGCATCTTGACGTTAATCAGTGCTCGTCAGTACTAGTCAATTTGCAGACACTGGCGCAGTTAAGATTTAAACCTATGCGCTTCATGGCAGCAGATGTTGCAAGCGCCGTTTCTGGAGAACTTGTTGGTTCGAACGCACATCTTGCTGGCGTATCTTTCGACTCGCGAACAATCGTGCCGGGACAATTATTCGTACCAATTGTTGATCAACGCGACGGTCACGAATTTATTGCTGACGCCATAAGTCGTGGTGCAGGGGCGTATCTCACCGCGCGCGAACCGCAGGGTCGAACAGCAATCAAAGTCGGCGAAACAATTGCAGCATTATTGGCTTTGGGTAGTTGGGGTAGGGCTCGACTTGATTCGCAGTTGGCAGGCCGCGTAATCGGGATCACTGGTTCAGTGGGCAAGACATCGACAAAAGATTTTGTCGCCAGTGCCTTGGCTACAAAATTTCAAACACATGCCAACGAGGCGTCGTTCAACAATGACTTTGGTTTGCCGACAACTATTTTGAATGCGCCTGATGCGACCCAGGCTCTTGTGCTTGAAATGGGAATGCGTGGGTTTGGCGAGATTGCCAGGCTTTGCAAAGTGGCTAGTCCAAATATTGGCATCGTGACCGCGGTGGCCGACGCGCACACCGAGCGTTTGGGCTCAATTGACGGAGTTAAAAAAGCCAAACAAGAACTGATCGAGTCGTTGCCAGATTCTGGAGTAGCGATTTTAAATGCAGATGACTCGCGAGTGGTTGCGATGCGCGACGCAACTAAGGCAAAGATATTGACATACGGCACGGCAGCAAACGCTGATGTGAAAATTTTGTCGAGTGCGATCAACGATCAGGGCTGTGTCACAGCAAAAGTCGCATCGCCGTGGGGTGAAGTTGAACTGCAAATGCAAACTGCAGGTATGCATATGGCCCACAATGCGCTCGCTGCTCTTTGTGTGGCCGGGTATCTACAGATTGATTTGCAAACTGCGGCGCGCGCGATATCGGGAGCGCGTATTTCTAGTTCGCGAATGCAGATACGCAAACTTAAAACTGGTGCAACTGTGATTGACGACTCATACAACGCAAACCCAGCCTCGATGCGAGCGGCACTTGAAACTTTGGCGAAACTGCCAGCCAAAAAGAAGTTTGCATTTTGTGGATTAATGGCCGAGTTGGCAGATCCAGCCAAAGAACACTTGGCGATTCGTGCTATTGCTGAAGATCTAAATATCGAACTGATTGCGGTGAATACAGATCTTTACCAAACGCAAGCTGTGAGTTTCGATGAAGCGAAGTCACAACTGGCAAAACTTGGCGCAAGCGATGCTGCACTTGTCAAAGGCTCAAAAGTGACCGGCCTCGTTCGACTTTGTGACGGGTTGTAGCGAGTACTCGCGAGTACTCGAGAGTTTTTAGAGAACTGTTTCTTCTTGGCGCTCGAGGCGCTCGATGTCGCACCACCACCACAACACTGCAGCCCACAGCGAACCAAGGATCAACAGCCACTGAGAGCCGTAACGGTCGATCAGCGGACCAAAGATCATGTTGCCGATTGGCACGGTGCCGCCAAATGCCATGAACCAAAGCGCCATCACACGCCCACGAATTTCTGGGGTGAGCCCTGATGCGAGAACTGTTTGCATTGAAGTCGTTGTAAAGAAGTAAGCACCACCGAGAAAAAATACCGTGACGAAAGCAAGCGTGACATTTGGTGAAAGCGCAAACGCCATCATGCTCACAGCGAAGCTCGCAAAACCGATTCGGATAAGTCGTCGATTGTCGATCGCAACAAAAATTGTTGAGACGCTTAAACCGCCAACACATGCGCCAAGACCCCAAGTTGCATAAAGCCAGTTATACGTCACACTTTTTGATTCAATACCGAAGTTGAGTTCGGCAATGGCTGGAAAGAGGCCAACATAAGGCAGTGAGAGCAGCGAAAATGACGCAAGCGTAAGAACAAGGCGTGAGACGACGATGCGCTCGCGGGCAATTTTGAAGGCAAAAGTGAACCTGCGCCAGCCAGTTGTCGTGTCGGGCGTGATTTCAGGAATTTTCACGCCGAGCAACGCAAAGATTACGAAAAGATATGTGACGGCATTGATGGTGAAAAATTGTGATGTGGTTACATTCCATTGCGCGAGAACGGCGACAATTATTGGTCCAATGACTCGTGCGCCGTTGATCACCGTCGAGTTCAACGAAATTGCACCCGCAATATCTTTTGGTGGCACAAGGGTCGTGAGCATTGTCGACCAAGCCGGAATCTGAAGTGCATTACCAATGCCGACCCCTAGTTGGGCGGCAAAGAGCAACCAGATCGCCGAATCTTGGGCCGCAAAAAAGGCCAAAAGCAAAGAACAGCAAAGTTGCAAAGTCTGCATTGACACCAGAAACTTTTTTCGGTTGACGCGATCTGCGATAACGCCACCTGGTATTGAAAACAGCAGAATTGGGCCAAGTTGGGCGAAGATTAAAACTGCCACGAGAGATGCTCGGCCCGTGCGTTCATATATATAGACGGGCAAGACAACGTTTTGAATCCATGTGCCGATATTTGAAGCGAATGAACCGAACCAAATGCGCCTGAAGTCGGGTACTTGAAAGGCGGCACGGGCACTGCCGGGTGTGTGTTGGCGGTTGCGCCTACTGACCGGAGTTGAAGAGTCAGTTGTATCAGTCATGCGCGAACCATGTTCACGATAGTGCAATAATTAATTCGTGACCGATACGCGAACCGATCTCAAGACGTCTGCTTCTCAAGCGACAACAGTCAACAGCGACTCTTGTCGCACACGTCACGCCGTTTTTGTTGACTGTCCACACTGCGGGTCGAAATTGCATGCTGAACACGCTCACTTCAAGTGTTCAGGTTGTGGTTGGCGCGATAGTTGTTGCGATTAGTTTTATAAAACTTTTAAGCAATCAACTGCCGTCAACTTAAGTGCAGTTGCCGCGGCAACATTGGTAAGTTCGCCGTTCACCGTGTTGACTCCGAGTTTTAGTGAGCTGCTTTTTTGGGCGGCAGTTTTGGTGCCGAGTTTTGCAACGTCGAGAAGATACGGCAATGTTGCATTGGTGAGGGCGTAAGTGCTCGTGTGTGGCACGGCACCCGGCATGTTGCCAACGGCATAGTGCAAGACACCATGAAGTTCATAGACGGGTTCTTTATGAGTTGTCTCATGAATAGTTTCGATGCAACCGCCTTGGTCAACTGCGACATCAACAATCACCGAACCGCGTTTCATTGACTTGACCATCTCTTGTGTCACGACAACTGGTGCGCGCGCACCTGCAACAAGAACTGCGCCAATCACCAAATCGGCTTGCGCGATGTATCGCTCGATTGCGCCACGATTTGAGGCGATGGTTGTGATTCGTGAGCGGATGATTTGATCAATGTGACGCAATCGATCCAAATTTTTGTCAAGTAGCACCACTTCGGCTTCCATGCCGCCCGCGATCCATGCTGAGTTGAAACCAACATTGCCTGCGCCGATCACCAAAACTTTTGCCGGATGAACACCCGGCGCGCCACCCATTAATACTCCGCGCCCGCCATTTGGGCTTTGCAGATAAAACGCGCCAACTTGTGTGGCGATGCGGCCGGCGATTTCGCTCATTGGCGCCAACAGCGGAAGCGAGCCATCAGTTTCTTGAACTGTTTCGTAGGCGATTGAAGTTGTCTTGTTCTTGAGAAGTGCTTCGGCAACTTTTGGATACGCCGCGAGGTGAAGATATGTAAACAGCGTCAAGTCGCTGCGCAAAAAGCCGAACTCTTTTTCAGTTGGTTCTTTTACCTTGGCCACCATTTGCTTTGACCATGCTTCGGCGGCGGTAGCGACGATGGTTGCTCCAGCGGCTACGTATTGGTCATCTTCGATTGAGGCTCCAACGCCGGCCTGAGTTTCAATAAATACTTCGATACCTGCGCGCTCAAATTCGCGCACGCCGTCGGGGGTTAGTGCGACTCGACCTTCAGAGGTCTTAGTTTCTTTGGGTACTCCCAGGGTTTTAATTGCTGGGGTATCCATGAGGGCAAACCTAGTCGGTTTAAAGTTCTTGATTTTACAAAGATTCGGACGACGAATAGAAAATATGTCATGCTGTATCAAGGTTTTGTAGTCAATAATTCGGGGGTCACATGTTTCTGAGTCAAAGCGGGTTTAGTGAGTAGCGAGCGTGGCTCGGTTGAACTCGTCAATGTGACGAAGCGCTATGGAGATGTCGTAGCGGTCGACTCGTTAAATCTCGAAATTAAATCTGGTGAGTTTCTCTCATTGCTTGGACCAAGCGGTTGCGGTAAGACAACAACTTTGCGCATGTTGGCCGGATTCGAACAACCTGATGCAGGCTTTGTTCGAATCAGCGGCGAATACGTTCAGGGTGTGCCGCCATATAAGCGTGACGTCAACACCGTGTTTCAGCACTATGCGTTGTTTCCGCATATGAATGTTGCTGAGAATGTTGCCTACGGTCTGCGTCAAAAAGGTGTAGCCAAAGAAGAAATCGGTAGCAAAGTAATTGAAGCACTCGACATGGTGCAGATGTCAAAGATGGCGAATCGAAAACCGCGTCAGCTGTCTGGCGGACAACAGCAACGCGTCGCAGTGGCACGTGCGCTCGTTAATCGTCCGAGCATTTTGTTGCTTGACGAGCCGCTCGGCGCACTTGATCGTAAGTTGCGTGAAGAAATGCAGATTGAACTGAAACTTCTACAAAGTCGACTTGGTATCACGTTCGTGTTTGTGACCCACGATCAAGAAGAAGCAATGTCAATGTCAGATCGCATTGCGATCATGTTGGATGGCCATGTTGAACAACTTGGAGACCCCGAAACCGTTTACGAGCGACCTTCGTCGGCATTCGTGGCTGGTTTCGTCGGTCGAAACAATTTTTGGCAAGGTACTGCAACGGCTAATGGAGCAACTGCAAAAGATGGCACCGTATTCGTGGCGACGCGACCTGAAGAAAACGTGCCAAGCGGTGAAGCAGCCTTGGCGGCTGTGCGACCAGAGTGCATCAATTTGACTCAAGATAAACCTGAGTCAAGTGCCAATGCTGTGAGTGCAAAAGTTGCTGGCGTCTCTCACTTCGGTGATGTTTTGCAATATGTCGTCACCGTTGGTACTCGCGACTTGCTGGTGCAAGTTGGCCGTACCAATCCGTCGCGATTCGCCGTTGGCGATTCGGTTTGGTGCAGTTGGCTGGCTGAGGACGTCTATTTGTTCTCAGCCCGACAAGCCTCGCTGGTGCTGGCTGCGCCGACGCACGCGTGAACAATTACATGACTATTATTCAGATATTCGGGTATTCAGATTTCACGAAGTAATTAACAAACAAAAGGGGAGAAAATGAGCAACGAAAAAAAACCACAACTCAGAATGTTGGCACCAGAAGGTTTTCGTGAAAAACTTTCGCGCCGTGCATTTTTGCAAGGTGGCACAGCAATCGCAGGTTTCGCTTTAGTTGCTGCAGCATGCGGCGGCTCATCAGATGGTGACTCGGCCGAAGGCGGCGCAGAGAATCTTGCCTCGGGCGATTGGAGTCGCGTAATCAATCAGGCAAGTGGCACTTTGGCGATGTACACCTGGGGTGACTACAACGATCCAGAATTGGTTGGCGCACTTGCCGCTTCAACATTGAACGTGACAATGAAAGTTGACTACTACGGAAGCAATGAAGACCTGATCACAAAACTTGCAACAAGTGGTGGCAGCAGTGGCTTTGACATTGTTGTACCGACTGGGCCGTACGTAACGCAAATGATTGAAAAGGGTTTGATTCAAAAACTTGACAAGTCGCTAATTCCAAACATGGTCAACGTCGATCCAAACTATTTGGGTCAGTCGTGGGATCCAACAAATGATTACTCAGTTTGTAAAAACTGGGGAACTACTGGTTTCTTTTATGACACGTCGAAAATCTCTAAAGAGCTCACCACTTGGCAAGACTTTATTGACACATGCATGGGTGAAGCCAGTGGCAACTGCTCTGTGATCGACGCAGCGCCAAACTATTGCGGCATGTGGTTCTGGGCAAACGGCATCAACTGGAATACTGAAAAGAAAGAAGACATTGATGCTTGCGAAAAATTCTTGGTTGAAGAGTTTGCTCAACACATCAAAGCATTCGACAGTTACCCAAGCACCAAGCTTGCCGAAGGCGCATTTTCAATCGCCATGGCATGGAACGGTGACGCTCGACAGGCGTTCACGCGAATTGAAGAAGCTGGTGGTGACCCGTCAGTTTGGAAGTGGGTGCTTGGAACACCAAACACAGAACTCTGGATGGACACCTACTGCGTTGCTGCTGGAGCACCAAACGCTGAAGCGGCACATGCTTGGATCAACTGGGATTTGATTCCAGAAATTTCAATCAAAGACTTGTCGTACCACGGCTATCACACTGGCATGAAGAACATGTCAGATCTGATCGCAGAGATTGCTCCAGATTTAACTCGAGGCGAGATAATTTTCTACGATGACGATCAAATCGCAACGATGCAAACACAGGTGATCACGCCAGCGCTTGATCGTCTGATCGACATCTTGAACAAGTCAAAGGCAAAGGCCGGAGGCTGATCTTTAGTGACCGATTCGGTCGCCGTAAAGATTAAAAGCAAGGTCAGAGCGCCAAAATATTTGCTCGCCATTCCGGCGATCATTTGGTATCTGGTTTTCTTTGCGGCGCCGATTGGGTTCATCGTTGTTTATTCGTTTGGTACGAAAGACACTTCAAAGTTATTGCCAGTTGATTTAAGCAATCTCTCGTCGGCGAGTTATTCGTCTGTATTTGATGAGACGTTTTTTAAAGTGTTTAGGGCCACTTTGCGTATCAGCGTGATCGCAACGGCAATGTGCCTGTTTATCGGTCTGCCCGTTGCCTATTTTGCGGCATTTAAAGTTGCCGAAAAGTGGAAAGCGATAATTTTGGCGGCGGTTGTGGTGCCGAGCTTCACTAGTTTCTTGATTCGCACTGTTGCATGGCGAATTCCACTTGCACCCAATGGTGTTTTTTCGAAGTGGCTCGTTGAAATGGGTTTCATCGGAAGCAACGGCATTCAGATTCTTGAGACTGCAACTGCTGTGCAGATCGCCATCGTTTACAACTATCTCGGGTTCATGATCTTGCCGTTGTTCGTTGCGCTTGACCGCATCGATGTGCGAATGCGCGAGGCGAGCAAAGACTTGGGCGCTGGGCGTATTGCAACATTCTTCGGTGTAACTCTGCCGCTTGCTGGGCCCGGGATCATCGCTGGTGTGTTGCTGACTTTCATTCCGATGTGTGGCGACTATGTCACCGCAACTGTTTTGGGCGGCGCAAAAGGAAACATGATTGGCTCAATGATTGCTTCGCAGTTCAGCGGCGCGCAAAATTGGCCACTTGGTTCAGCGATGGCGATTTTGATGATCGGCGCAGTTCTGATGTCGCTGATCGTTGGCGCGGCGATCGTTTGGCTCGTGCCTCGACTAGCAAGAATCTTGGCACCCGTGGTGCAGCAAATTCGGCGCAAATTGCACGAGCGATCAGCAGCACAAGTTCGAAGCGAAAAAATACAAACGCGCTTGAAGCGAGAAGTCTTAAACAAGGTTTTGGCTGTCTGGACAGCGCTTGTTTTGGTGTTTTTGTTCATTCCGATTTTGTTGGTGATTTTGCATTCGTTCAATGCGGGTAGCTCGTTCACAATTTGGTCGGGGAGTACAAGCGTCAAGTGGTGGGGTGAGTTATTCAACGGAAGCGAAATGTTTGGCGTGTTGTTGCGATTCGCCGTCTTGATTGCGATTGGTGTTGTGGCGCAGAACTTCGTCAAGAAGCGTCCGACAATTGCGCGATCTCTCAAAACTTGGTTGGCCCCAGGTGCATTCATTTTGGCTCTATTGATTAATGGCGTTGTTACGAATTGGTATCGCACCATTTTTGATTTTGCCGGCATCGGTGACGCGATTCGAAATTCGTTTATAGCCGCTTTCGGCGCAACAGTGATTGCCGTGTTAATCGGCGGCATGTCGGGCGTCGCATTGGCGCGCCGACCCGGTGGGTGGACGAAATTTTTTATGGCAACCGTGTTTTTGATTTTGGTTACACCAGAAATCATGGATGCAATTGCGCTCGTAACTTGGTTTCCGCGCATGAACGAAGTGCCGATTGTCGGCACGATTTTCTCGAATGGTTGGGGTCCGTTTAACGGCGGAATAAACAAACTCTGGGTCGGTCAATCGCTTTATGCAAGCGCAGTGGTGACACTGATTGTGCGGGCACGGTTATCTGGATTGGATGAATCTCTTGAAGAAGCAGCCGGAGACCTGGGCGCACCGCCAGCACGTGCTTTTAGGCAAATCACTTTGCCGTTGATTGCTTCGGCAATGGTGGCGGGCGGGTTGCTGTCGTTTGCTTTGTGCTTAGACAATGCAGTGATTTCGACTCTGCTTAGCGAGGCCGGCTCGACGACATTCCCTGTGGCGTTGTTGGGTGCTACACGCAGCACCATTAAGCCGTTCTGGGGTGTTGGAGCCGTGTTGTTGTTCGTAGTGACTCTGGGAGCGCTGTGGTTTCTTGCAGTTATTTTGCGACGTGGTGGCGACTCGGCGAGCAAGATCGCTGCAACATTTACTGGTTCGTGATTAGGGCGTGAACTAAAACTCGCTGCACACAACAGACAACGAAGATTGACCTAATCTGTTGTTATGGCTAGGAAGTGTGAGCGACCATCTTGCAAAGAAACTGGAGACGTCGCCTACATAATTGACACAGCAAATTTAGTTGTCAGTATTGATGCGCCAGTTCCGCGTGATTCGTCGCGAGTAAATATTTTGTGTCGCCGACATGCTGATTCGCTGGTTGTGCCACGCGACTGGATAATCATGGACAATCGAACTAAAAAGCAACGCTTGTTCAGCGCCCCCGCAACCCCGAGAGCAGCAGTAAAGAAGAAAGACAAGAACGCAAAAAAGAAAACTGGGGCAGTGATTCAAGATTTGTTTGAGTTTGCAACTCGTGTTGTCACGCCCGTTGTAGCGGTCGTGCAAGAGGCGCCTCGCGAAGAAGTTGCTGTGGCTATTCACGAACCAGAAAAAATTGATTTACATGAAACACAGGCGATGCCTTGGACTCCAAAGTTTGATCACACGGGCGACCTTGACGGCAAACTACGCGCACGTGGCAAGTTATTGTCGCGCGCTTTTGGCGGGTTTGATGACACTCTCGAAACAAGTCGCAAACACACGGTGCCAGAAAATACGGCGCTAGAAAATACAAATAGTCACGTAATTGACGACGACTTTGATCACGATCAAGCGCACCCAGAGTATTAAAAGTTTTTAAATGGATGTTGTTGCAAGTGTTGAGGTGCCCGTATCGGCCGAAACACTTTTCACATTTATTGCAGATTTATCGAATTACCCATCATGGTTAGAACTTGTACATGAAGCGGTGCCCGAGGCAAATAACACGGCTGCTAAGACGTGGTCGGTTGAGTTGCGAGCGCGGCTCGGAGTCTTTGCTAGGTCAAAACGACTGCGAATGGTTCGCACGACGTGTGACACGCCAAATCAAGTGGTGTTTGAGCGTCAAGAACTAGATTCGCGTCGCCATTCGGCGTGGATTTTGCGAGCGAAAGTTACTTCAACAGCGACTGGTGCAATGCTCGAAACCAATCTGCATTATTCGGGCAGTTTGTTTACTGGTGGAGTATTAGAACGTGCGCTTGCTGATCAGATAAATGCTGGTAGCGAAAAACTCATCCAACGATTGAGCGCGAAGTAATCGCCACAGGTTGGCCTGCAGCCAACTGACCACACGCTGCATCAATGTCAGTGCCACGATTTCGGCGCACAGTTGCATTGACGCCAAGATCTATCAACTGATCGGCGAACTCGCGCACATCTTCGGGTGCGGTGCCTTTGGTGAGGTAGCCCGGCGTCGGGTTTAGTGGAATCAAATTTACGTGTGCACTTGGCTTGAGGCTCTTGCAGAGTTTGGCAAGTTCGCGCGCATCTCGCGGGGTGTCGTTGACGCCCTTGATTAGCGCCCACTCGAAAGTTACACGGCGGTTTTTCTTCTGTAGATATTTTCTGCACGCCTGCATCAAATCTTCGATCGGGTAGCGCTTGTTGATCGGCACTAGTTCGTTGCGCAGTTCATTGCGGGCAGCATGCAAAGAAACCGCAAGATTCACGGGCAGTGGTCGGTCGGCGAGTGTGTTGATGCCCGGAATAATGCCGACAGTTGAGATCGTCAAATGTCTTGCCGAGATACCGATCGCCTCGTGAATGCGAGTAACTGCTTGCCACACTGCTTCTTCGTTCGCCAACGGTTCGCCCATGCCCATGAATACGACATTGGCAAGACGTTGGTCTCGCCCGGCACTTGTGCGCGCGGCGTGCACAACTTGTTCGACGATTTCACCTGAGGTGAGTTGACGCGAGAAACCTGCTTGGCCAGTTGCACAGAACCCACAGGCCATTGCACAGCCGGCCTGAGTGCTGACACAGACGGTGGCTCGATCTTCGTAGTGCATAAGCACTGATTCGATTTTGTGTCCACCGTTGGCGAGTTGCCAGAGAAACTTTGTCGTGCCACCGCGATCGCTGTCTCGCGAAGTCTCAAGTATGAGACTGCTCGGCAAGGCTGCATCGAGTTTGGCGCGCAGCTCTTTTGAGATCGTCGTAATCTCGAGCGGTGCTTGAAACTCGGTGTAGAGGCCCTGCCAAACTTGGTCGAGGCGATACTTGGGTCCGTCGCCAAGAATTGCAGCGACGTCTTCACGGCTCGCGTCATAGCGAGTCTTGATCAATTTTTCTGTCACTTTATTTGATGTGCTTTTGCGCGAGTTTTTCGTAGTCGACCATGCGGGCGCGCAACACGTCGAGGCTTGCTGTCCAAAATGATTCGTCGCTTACGTCGAGATTGAAAGCGCGACCCAGTTCTTCGGCTGTGTCCATGCCGGCTCGTGAAAGCACGGTGTCGTAGCCGCCGCGAAATTTCTCTGGATCTTTGCTGTATTGGGCGTAAAGACCCAAACCGAAAAGCAAACCATATGTATATGGCCAGTTATAAAAGTGGCTGCCGTAATAGTGCGGCTTCAACACCCACATATGTGGATGAGCAGTCGACTGATCAATGCCGTTGCCGTAAGCCGAAGCCTGGGCGCTGAGCATCATCTCGTTGAGTTCACTGACACCGAGCGTGCGACGTTGACGCCGTGCAAAAACTTCTGTTTCAAACAAGAAGCGACTGTGAATATCTACGACGACTTGATTTGCGCCACCCAGATCTGTGTCGAGCAACGCGAGTCGCTCGTCGCCAGTCAAGCGAGACAGGCCTTCTTCGACCACAAGAGTTTCGCAGAAGATGCTCGCAGTTTCGGCAAGCGCCATCGGCAAACGCTTTTGCAACGGTGTGCGATCTGCCAGTTGTGTGTTGTGATACGCGTGGCCGAGTTCGTGTGCAGTTGTTTGCGCTGAATCGACGCTGCCACTCCAGTTCAGCAAGACCAGCGAGCGGTCATCAACAAATGACATGCAGAAGGCACCGCCGACTTTGCCCTCGCGTGGTTCGGCATCAATCCATTTTTCAGACAACGAGCGGTCAACAAGCCCAGCCAAGTTGTCGCTGTATGCGGCGAACGCGCCGCGCACGAGCTGTACGCCTTGGTCCCACGAAATTTGACTCGGGGCAACATTCAAAGGTGCGAAAAGATTCCACCACGACAGACCGTTTTTGTCGCCGTGCAGTTTTGCGCGCACGTTCATCCATCGGCGAAAGTCGGGAAGCGATGAGGTGACAGCACTTTGCATCGCATCAAATGTTTTGCGACTGACGCTGTTGGAATAAAGCGACGCATCAAGCGGTGAGGCCCAATGACGACGACGATTGACTGCGTTTGCCTCACCCTTAATTGAGTTCATTGCTGCAGCACACGGCATGGCGACTGTCGGCCATGCCCGCATCTCAGCGTCATATGCGGCTTTGCGCACTGCAAGATCTGAATGCGTTGACATACCGCGCACGGCAGTGATCGGCAAAGTTTTTGTGCCGTCTGGCAAGTGCACTTCGGTGGTCAACTGAGAAGTGATGTCGCCCTGCAGGCGAGACCATGCTGAAGAACCGGTTGTTGAAAGTTCAGCGTAGAAACCTTCTTCAACTTCGGACATTTGGTGTTCGGCGCGAGCCTGCAATCTCTGTAACGGCCCGAGATGCTCACGAGCGACTTCGCTAACTTTGGCAAGATCGTCGGCGCCAAGTGTTGCGACCCAATCTGCGAAACGTGCAAGCAACGGAGAGAGACGCGAGTCGATTACTTCGAGTTCGCTGAGCAAACTTTGGGCGGTTTCTTCACGAGTGTTTGTGCTGACAGTTGCATAAACATAAGAACCGAGAATTTCGGATTCTTTGATCGTTTCGTTCATTGATGTGATGATCTTGTTGGCAATTTCGCCTTCTTGCGCTGATGGCTTGTGAGGGGCGCCTGCACGAATGTTGTTTTCTTCAAACTGTGCTTCGAGTCTGGCGACATTTGCGCCCGTGCGCTCCATCGCGTCAGTGAACGATCTAGAGGTAAAAGACTCGTGAACGTCGGCAACCGACCAACGAGGCAAAAGTGTGTCTGTCATGAGAATCAGTGTATTAGTTGTATTCAGGGTCAGGTTTGTTTAGATGTGCGACGGAATCTCACCGACAAAAGCCTGTTCGATGTCGTGAATAGTGAAGCCAAGTTTCGTATATGTCATCACGGCCGCATCGTTGTCGCGATCGACGAACAGCATTCCTGTCGTGGCGTTGGCTTTTGCGAGGTGGTTTAGTCCCGCCACTGTTAGCGCTCGACCGAGGCCTTGGCCGTGAAATTGCGGGTCGACGGCAATCACGTAAATTTCGCCAACTGATGGGTCTGTGTCTTTGTCGATTTTTGTCCAACAGAAACCTGCAAGTTGATCTGTTGCGTTGGTTTTTATGTGGTGAAGTAGAAAGCCATTCGGGTCAAACCACTTTTCTGACTGCCGTGAACGCAGAACCTCGGTAGTCCAGCCGCCCTGTTCGGGGTGTTGAGCAAATGCTCGGTTGTTGACTGTGAGCCATGCAGCGTCATCGGCGCCGACAACGAAGCTTCGGGTCTGAATCGATTTAGTTGCCGACAAAACTTCGGGGGAAAGAGGCAGTTTGACGCGCATCTGCAGAAGATTGCGACCCGCTTTGAAACTAAAAAGATCGGCTAGTTGCTGATCAATCTCACTCGGGCCACAAACCCACCAATGCACGTGCCCGCCACCTTCTTCGCTGATGATTTTGGTTGCATCAGTAAAGAGCGACTTGCCGATCTCTAGAGTTTGCTTGCGAAAATTTGGATGTACGACAAGATCAAGTGACCAAGAGCCGTTGCCACGCGAAATTTGGCAATAGGCGATGGGTTGAGATGTTTTTGGATCACGGGCTGTGAGCCCAGCAAAGCCAGCGCGACCACCGAGGCGCAGGTCGATCCATAAATGGTTGTTCAGAGGTTTGCGACCGTCGGCTTTTTCGACTGCATTCAAAAGCTGGATGACTTCGGCAATTTCTTGCGCTGCCATACTTCTTTTAACGTCAAATTCAATCACGACATAAGGCTATCTATGTGCGGCGCTGTGTAGTGTTGCCAATCAATGGCTGCCAAGAAAACCGAAATTGCAAAACGCGCAACAGATGTGCTGGCTCTACTGAAGCGTGAATACCCAGTGGCGATTTGTGAGCTGACTCATGAGTCGGCGTTTCAACTGCTCGCGGCAACAATTCTCTCGGCGCAATGCACAGACGTGCGCGTAAATATGGTGACACCTGCTCTTTTCGATGCATACCCGACACCAGCAAAACTTGCGGCGGCAGATGTTTCTCATGTTGAGCAACTTGTGCGCTCAACAGGTTTTTATCAGACCAAAGCAAAAAACTTAATCGGGATGGCGAATCAAGTTATGTCGCGATTTGGCGGTGAAGTGCCGCGTGAAATTGAAGACTTAATCACTTTGCCAGGCGTCGGCCGTAAGACAGCAAATGTTTTGCGCAGCGTTGTCTTTGATCTGCCTGGGTTGCCGGTAGACACGCATGTTGGGCGACTCTCGCGACGTCTTGGTTTGACCAAATTAGAAGATCCTGTCAAGGTCGAATATGAATTGAACGCAATGTTGCCGCCGCCCGAGTGGGGTCAATTTAGTTTGCGCTTAATCTTGCATGGTCGCCGGGTTTGTGATGCGCGAAAGCCGCGATGCGAAGAGTGTTTGCTCGAGGCGCTGTGCCCAAGTTCGATGTTGCCAACGAAAAAAGGTGTCGGCAAGAGCGCGAAGAAGAGCATTAAGAAAAGCGTGAAGCCGAGCACAAAGAAGAGCGTGAAGAAAAGCGCGAAGCCGAGCGTAAAGAAGCGCGTTAAAAAAAGCGTGAAGAAGCGTGCGAAGTGAGTAGTTCGCAGCGACGCGAGAGCGCATTGGCCGAATTGGCTGCGTTGGCAGAAAATGTCGAGCGATGTCGTGAGCGGCTCGTCGCACTTGCCGAATCACAACGATTGGCGACCCACGATCCGAAAAAGCCCGAAAATGATGACGGCCTGTTGATGGCGATCTATGAAGCAGAGCGCGGTCTGATCAACGCCGTGCGCCTTTTGCAGCGCGCAGCGCGTAGCCGCTGAGCGCAGTCGCTGAGCGCACGCCGATTAATTCAGGCAGAATATAAGCGTGACATCATCAACATCGACCTCGGGGGCTGATCGCCAAGACAGACCGTTGATTGCAGTTCTTGACTATGGCATTGGCAATCTGCGCTCGGCACAAAAAGGTTTGCAATTTGTCGGCGCCGATGCACAACTAACAAGTGACAAGAAGTTGATCGCTGATGCGCAGGCAGTAGTGCTGCCCGGTGTGGGCAATTTTGGTGCGTGTATGACAGCACTTCGGCAGGCAGGTCTTGAAGAAAGCGTGCATGCGGCAGTTGCGTCGAATCGACCTTTTTTAGGAATCTGTGTGGGTATGCAGATGCTTTTTGAAAGCAGCGAGGAAAGCCCAGGTGTGAAGGGTCTCGAAATCATTAAGGGAGAGATCAAATGGTTGCCTGCTGGTGTGCAGCGCCCACAAATGCAATGGAATCAACTGCGAATTAAAAAGCAGGACGATTTGTTCGCTGGTTTGAGCGAGAATCCATGGATGTATTTTGTTCACTCGTTGTCGGCAGTTGCCACAGATACATCTGTAGTAGCCGCAAATTGTGAATATGGAACTGAGCTGGTTGCGGCTGTTCGCTTGAAAAATATCTTTGCGACACAGTTTCATCCTGAAAAATCTGCAACAGAAGGTTTAAGAATTTTAGAGAACTTCGTCGACACTTGTTCTGCTGTTGCAACTAGCAAATAGAACTCTCACACAATGAAAATTTCGCCGACTCGCCAAGAGTTTCACGCACTGGCAAAAGAAAACACGGTGATACCCGTATGGACCGAAGTATTGGCCGACGTTGAAACTCCGGTATCGGCATACATAAAACTTGTTGGTGACCGTCCGGGGTTTTTGCTCGAGTCAGTCGAGCACGGCGAACGTTGGAGTCGTTTCTCGTTTGTGGGGCGAGACCCAGTGGCAACTCTGGTGCTTCGCGATGGTGCGATAACCACAGTGGGCAATGTTCCTAGTTCGATGCCGCGCGACAAAGGAATGTTGGCAGCGATTGAATCTTTGCTTGCGACGTATCGGTCGCCATTGCATCCAGACCTGCCGCCATTGCAGGGCGGCCTAATGGGATTTTTGGGTTACGACATTGTGCGCGAAATCGAGAACCTGCCGAACGTACCTAATGAAGATCGCAATATGCCCGATGCAGTGATGAGCATGATTGGTTCGCTCGCCGCGTTTGATCACTGGCGTCAGCGTTGTTACATGATCGAAAGCGTGCCGGTGGCAGGTCTTGATGCAACTGCGCGAGACGAAGCTTACGACGCAGCAATTGTGCGTGTAAATAAAGGTGTTGAAGATTTATCGCGGCCAATCGCGCACACGCCTGTTGAGCCACCGCTTCGCGAAGACACACTCAAAGTTGAGTCTTCAATGCCAAACGGAATGTATGAGCGCGCGGTTGAAGTAGCAAAAGATCACATTCGCGCCGGAGATATTTTTCAGGTCGTGTTATCGCAGCGATTTGATGTGCAACTTGAGGCTGATCCGTTTGACGTCTACCGCGTGTTGCGACAGATCAATCCGAGTCCGTATATGTATTACGTCAAACATGAAGACGTGACGATTGTGGGTTCTTCGCCCGAGCCGATGGTGCAGTTGCGCAATGGTCGCGTGATTAGTCGACCGATCGCCGGCACACGCAAACGAGGCACTGACGACGAACATGATCGCAAGTTGGCTGGCGAACTAAAAGAGAACCCAAAAGAGCGAGCCGAGCACGTAATGCTCGTTGACCTGGCACGAAACGATGTTGGTCGAGTTGCCGAATACGGCTCAATGAGTGTTGACGAGTTCATGACTCTAGAAAAATACAGTCACGTAATGCACTTAACTTCGCAAGTGTCAGGAACTTTGCGCGCGGGTCTTGGGCCAGTTGATGTTTTGCGCGCAACTCTGCCAGCGGGCACGGTAAGCGGAGCACCGAAAGTGCGGGCGATGCAAATAATTGATGCACTCGAACCCACCAAACGCGGACCGTATGCAGGAGTCGTTGGATACGTCGATTTTTCTGGCAACTTAGACACAGCAATTGCAATACGCACGATGTTTGTCGGGTCGCACGGGGCAACCTTGCAAGCCGGTGCCGGCATTGTCGCCGACAGTGTTGCTACTGAAGAAAACTTAGAGTGTCGAAACAAGGCTGCGGCTTTGATTGCAGCGATTCCGGCAGCGCGAAGAATGACAGCGGCGCGAATTGCAAACAACAAGGCCAAAAAATAATGTCGGCGTTTTACTTCAAGCAGTTGCGCGACGTTATTTATGTGTCGGGCGTCGACGCGCGAAAGTTTTTGCATTCGCAACTAGCTAACGACATAGCGTCACTGCAAATTGGCCAGTCGCGCTACAGCTTGTTGCTTGAACCAACTGGCAAGCTCACGTCATTGTTGCGGGTGCGTTGCGACAGTGAAGAGAGTTTCACGTTGGACTGTGATGCCGGATTTGGTGAAATTTCGGTAGCCAGACTGGGGCGCTTCAAGATTCGCATTAAGTGTGAAATCTCTAGTCAGGCGCGAGAGTTCGTGGCGGTGCGCAAGTTATCCGCTGATGAGTTTGCGAAATTTTCGAAACTTGACAACGCGAAGCCCGCATGGCGCGAGAAAGATTTGGCACTTGATTTTGTATTAGACCAAGTGGCAGACGAGTTTGCGAAAAGCGATATATCAATCGGTACCGAGAGCGAATTCGAGACTGCTCGCGTGCAGGCGTTATGGCCAACAATGGGAGTTGACATGACGAGCGATTCGATGCCCGCTGAAACGGGGCTGACCGATGTCGCAGTGAGTTTCACCAAAGGTTGCTACCCGGGCCAAGAACTTGTCGAGCGAATGGACTCGCGCGGTGCGTCGGCGCCACGTTCGTTGCGTTTGATTCGTGCAGTTCCCGGCGCAAAAGTGGGCGAGCCTGTTGTGGTCGACGCACAAGAAATTGGTATATATACGACTGTTTGCCAAGAATTTGCGTTGGCGTTAATCAAACGTTCGGCAGACAGCAGTTCAATCGAGATTGGCGCGTAAACTGTCGTATGCCTTTTATCTACGCTTTTGATCACAAACACCGTCGTGCGCCAATGAGCATGAAAGATTTGCTTGGCGGCAAAGGTGCGAACCTTGCCGAGATGATGAGTGTGTTGAAGTTGCCTGTGCCGCACGGTTTTACAGTGACGACTGATGCGTGTCGCGCGTATATGAAGAGTGGCTGGCCGAAAACTCTTGATAAAGAACTCGCAACTCATGTTGCTCAACTTGAAAAAAAGATGGGTGCGCGTTTGGGTGATCCGTCAAGCCCGCTGTTGGTTTCGGTTCGTTCAGGTGCGAAGTTTTCAATGCCCGGAATGATGGACACAGTTTTGAACCTGGGATTGAACGATCGCAGCGTAAAAGGTTTGGCGCTGTCGACAAAAGACGAGCGCTTTGCCTACGACAGTTACCGCCGCTTCATCGCGATGTACGGACGAATCGTGCTGGGCATCGAGGGTGCGAAGTTTGAGCACCCATTTGATCAGGCGAAAAAGACTGCCGGTGTAACAAATGATGCGGCTTTACCTGCTGCGGCGTTGATGGCACTTTGCGAAACTTTTAAAGCGGTCGTCAAAGTTGAGACAGGCAAAGAATTTCCGCAAGATCCGGCAAAACAGTTGCGCGGCGCAGTTGAAGCAGTGTTTCGTTCATGGAACGGCGCACGAGCGATCGCATATCGCGTGCGCGAAAAAATTAGCCATGACCTCGGCACTGCGGTCAACGTGCAGGCGATGGTGTTTGGTAATCGCGACAACAATTCGGGCACGGGTGTGGGTTTCACGCGCAATGCGGCAACAGGTGAAGACAAACCATACGGCGATTATTTGGTAAACGCCCAAGGCGAAGATGTTGTTGCTGGTATTCGCAACACTGAAGACCTAGATGCATTGAAGAGACAGTTTCCTTCGGTGCACAAAGAATTGTTGGCAATCTTTGATCGTCTCGAGCGCCACTATCACGACATGTGCGATACCGAATTTACGATTGACCAAGGCAAGTTGTGGATGTTGCAGACTCGCGTCGGCAAGCGCACGGGTGCCGCAGCGTTGAAGATGGCGGTCGACATGACTGCTGGTTCGGGAAGCGGCAAACAGTCGTGGAAGATCACCAAAAAAGAAGCGCTGATGCGAGTCAACGCCGAACACTTGGACCAGGTGTTGCATCCGCAATTTATTAATAAGTCGAAAGCGCTGACAAAAGGTTTGGCGGCGTCACCAGGTGCTGCAGTCGGCAAGGTTTATTTCACTGCCGATGATGCTGAAGCGGCAGCCAAGAGTGGCGAGGCCGTAATTTTGGTGCGCAGCGAAACGAGCCCAGAAGACGTGCACGGCATGATGGTGGCAAAAGGAATTTTGACATCGCGTGGTGGACTCGTAAGTCACGCAGCAGTAGTTGCTCGTGGTTGGGGAACACCCGCAATTGTGGGCGCAGACTCGGTGCAGATTGAAGGCAAGACGTTTAAAGTTGGCGATGTTGTTGTGCGTGAAGGCGATGTAATTTCGCTTGATGGCACGACAGGCGAAGTGATGGTCGGAGAAATGCAATTGACCGCCGCCAAACCAACAAAAGAGTTTGAGACGATTTTGAAATGGGCTGATGAGTTTCGCAAGGGCAAACTTGCAGTGCGTGCAAACGCCGACACTGCAGACGATGCGCTGAAAGCACGTGAGTACGGCGCTGAAGGCATTGGTTTGTGCCGAACTGAGCACATGTTCTTGGCGCCAGATCGTTTGCCGGTTGTGCGTCGCATGATTTTGGCAAATACGCCTGCTGAAGAAGCTGCCGCGCTTGAAGAATTGCGTGTGGTGCAAAAAGAAGACTTCGCTTCGCTGTTGCGTGCGATGTCTGGCTTGCCGGTGACAGTGCGTTTGCTCGATCCGCCGCTTCACGAGTTCTTGCCACGAGTTGATGAACTTGAAATTAAGGCCGCAACGACTGGTCTAGACGAACAAGAACGCAAGTTGTTGCGCGCGGCGCACGATTGGGCAGAGGTTAATCCGATGCTTGGTACTCGTGGTGTGCGACTTGGCGTTGTGAAGCCAGGTTTGTATGCAATGCAGGTTCGTGCGTTGATGCAGGCCGCCGATGAAGTTGCAGCCGAGGGTTACGAGCCGGTTGTCGAAGTGATGATTCCGTTGACGGTGACTCGCGAAGAGTTGGCGTTGGCGAGATCGTGGGTTGAGGCTGTGCTTGTTGAGTATGCGACACGTCCGAAAGTGAAAGTTGCAGGGCGAGCCAAGAAAGTTACGCGTCCGAAGGTAACGATCGGCACGATGATTGAGACACCTCGCGCGGCGTTGCGCGCCGACGAGTTGGCAGAGCATGCCGACTTCTTCAGTTTCGGCACCAACGACTTGACGCAGATGACTTTTGGTTTCTCGCGCGATGACGTCGAAAGCCGAATGATGCCTGCGTATCTTGAGGCAGGTTTGCTCAAGCGAAACCCGTTTGAGACGATCGACCAGACCGGCGTCGGCGAACTCGTTGAGATTGCTGCCAAGCGCGGTCGCAAGGCCAAGCGCAAGTTGAAACTTGGTGTGTGCGGTGAACACGGCGGCGACCCAGAGTCGATTGCGTTGTTCTATCGCGCTGGCCTCGACTATGTTTCGTGCTCGCCATACCGAATTCCGATTGCTCGCCTTGCCGCGGCGCAATCAATAATCGGTGGCCTCAAAACCGAAACCAAGTAATTAAAACTTCAATTAATTTGTTGAAGCTTGATTCTGGTCATCAAATTGTCGTAGTGTGTCTGCATAGCCCGACTTGCCTGATGGCAAGCGATAATCGGGGGAAGTAAAACCAAAACAAAAGGTTTTGGTTCATCACCCGAAAGGTCGAGGCAAAATACACATGCTTAATATGTTGATAGCAGCAGAGAGCGACAAAGCGAATTTCGTAGATGTAGTCATCCCTTCGTGGGGTTGGCCGATGTTGTTGATCGTCATCGCAGGTGCACTGCTGGTCGACTTGCTTGTATTCCATCGCAAAGCCCATGTCATTGGCATTCGTGAAGCAGCAATTGAAAGCGCCGTGTGGATCAGCCTCGGTCTGGCATTTACGGGTGTTATTTATGCAATGTTCAATGGTCAAGGCGAAGGCTCTGCTTCGGCAATCGAGTATCTCTCGGGTTACTTGATTGAAAAGAGTCTCTCAATCGACAACGTTTTTGTTTGGGCGATGATTTTTGCGCACTTCAAAGTTCCGCGTGAATATCAACATCGAACACTGTTTTGGGGAATCTTCGGCGCGTTGGTACTTCGATTCGTGTTCATCATCGTCGGTGTTGCAGTCATCACGCGCTTTCAGTTCTTGTTGGTCGTGTTCGGTGTGTTCTTGATCTATACCGGCGTCAAAATCTTCAAGGCGGGAGACGAAGAGAGCAACCCTGCCGACACTCGCACGATGAAGCTGTTCCGCAAGTTTGTGCCTTCGGTCGATCACTACGACGGTCAAAAGATGTTCACCATGCACAACGGTCATCGCATGGCGACGCCACTTTTGGCTGTGCTCGTATTGATCGAAGTTTCTGACGTGATTTTCGCCGTTGACTCGGTGCCAGCAGTTTTGGCCGTAAGCCGCGAACAATTCATTGTCTTCGCATCAAACGCGTTTGCGATTCTCGGCCTTCGAGCCCTCTATTTCTTGCTTGCCGATATGCGCGAACGGTTTGTGTTTATGCCACACACAATTTCGGTGCTCCTGATTTATGTCGGTGTCAAGATGACGATCTCGATTTGGTATCACATCCCAGTTCCGCTTTCTTTGGGGATAATTATCGGGGTGCTGACAATCGGTATCGTCGCGTCGGTGGTTCACGACCGTCGCAAAAAAGCCTAGATAACACTCATCAACTAGCCTTCGCCTGTGGCGATTGCTGATACAGACATTGAAAGACTGCGGGAGACCGTCTCGATAGTCGATCTGATTCAGGGCTATGTCCAGTTGCGTCGTGTCGGACGAAATTGGGTTGGGTTGTGCCCATTTCACGCAGAGAAGTCTGGTTCGTTCAATGTTCGCGAAGAGACGCGACGCTACAAATGTTTTGGTTGCGGGGCATCAGGAGATGTTTTCAAGTTCATCCAAGAAATTGAACACCTTGACTTCGTTGGTGCGATAGAGAACATCGCCGGAAAATCGGGCTACCAACTCACTTATACATCGGGTGGTCAGAGCAAAGACCGTCAACGCTCTAAGCAATTAACCGAAATCATGAGCCAGGCTGTTGAGTGGTATCACAATCGCTTGTTGACCGCGCCTGATGCGCGGGTGGCGCGCGACTATTTGCGTGAGCGCGGATTGTCGGGAGATGTGGCACGCGAATTCAAAATTGGTTGGGCGCCGGACGACTGGGATGCATTATCGCGCGACATCGGAGTGTCGGTTGATCTGTTGCGTGAAACCGGCTTAGGTTTCATCAACAAGCGCGGCAAAGCACAAGACTCATTTCGTGCACGAGTGATGTTTCCGATTTTTCGCGATTCGGGTGAGCCTGTCGCATTCGGCGGAAGAGTTTTGCCCGGAAGTAAAGATCCAGCAAAATATAAAAACTCACCCGAGACGGCGATCTATGCGAAGTCGAAAACTCTCTACGGTTTGAATTGGGCGAAAGCAGAGATTGTTACCGCCGATGAAGTAATTGTTTGTGAGGGCTACACAGACGTGATCGGGTTTCATCGCAGCGGAGTGCGACGTGCGGTTGCAACTTGCGGCACGGCATTGACTGAAGATCACGTTCGCTTGCTCAAACGATTTGCCAAAAAAGTTGTGCTTGCGTTTGATGCCGACAACGCGGGGCAAGGTGCGGCCGAAAGATTTTATGAATGGGAGCAGCGCTACAAAGTCGAAGTGGGGGTTGCGCATTTTCCGCAGGGCAAAGACCCGGGCGACTTGGCGAATTCTGATCCTGGCTCGTTGGCCAAGGCAGTTGAAACAGCCCAGCCATTTTTGGGTTTCCGTTTGCAACGTGTGCTTGACGCTGGTTCAGTGGCGACTCCCGAGGCGCGATCACGCACGGCCGAACAAGCGATGGCGGTGATCAACGAACACCCAGATACGAACGTCAGAAAAATCTACGCAGGACAAGTGGCGACACATGTTGGTATTCCTGTTGCAGATTTGGTGAAACTCGCCGAGCGGCGCACTCGCAACCCATCGGTGACGATCGCTGCTACACCGATGAATCGGCGCGGTGATTCGGCCGAGTTTGTCGTTTTGGCTTTGATGTTTTCTCATTGGGATGAAATTGCCAACTGGCTTTCCGAAGCGCTGTTCTTAGACGACGTGCATCGTCGTGCGTACCTTGCGGTGGGCGCTGCGCTCGGTGATGTGGCTCAGTCGCTTGAGAACGCCGACCCAGATGCACGCGAAGTTTTAGAGCGTGCAGCCGTTGCTGACGTTGAGTCACAGCCAGTTCGTGAAGCATGGAACTTGCTGGCTGCCGCCGTTCGGCGTGAACTTGCACATCGAGTGACGGTGAGTGACCCAGAACAAATTCAAATTGATCGCTCGGCGCGACTGTTGCTCGAAAATCTAGACACGCCGAATGTGGCAGAATCTGCAGCAGAGCAGTTACTCGGTTGGTTGAACGGTCGGGTTGGGGAGCACGAATGACATCATCGGCGTCAAAAGACAGCCTTGGGTCTGACTCGGTTCGTTTGTACTTAAACGAGATCGGTCAAGTTGATTTATTGACCGCTGATGAAGAAAAAGATCTTGGTAAAAAAATCAAGGCTGGCATCGATGCACAGCAACAGCTGAATACAACACATAGTGCATTAGATTTTTCTGAGCGGCGAAGGCTGCAACGAGTTGCCAAAGATGGCGAGAAGGCTAAAGACCACATGGTGCGCGCGAACCTGCGCCTTGTTGTATCGGTTGCCAGGCGTTATGACCGAAAAGAATTGCAACTTGCCGACCTGATTCAAGAGGGCAACATCGGTTTGATGCATGCTGCCGATAAATACGACTATGAAAAAGGCTTCAAGTTCTCAACTTATGCAACGTGGTGGATTCGTCAATCTATGACGCGTGCGTTGGCCGATCAGGGTCGCAACATTCGCATACCGGGCCACATGATGGAGATCGTCAATCGAGTTCAGCGTGCCGAACGAGATCTGACCGCCGAACTCGGACGCCTGCCAACACCAGAAGAAGTCGCGTTGCGCAGCAGTTTGACTGTCGAAAAACTTTTAGACGTCATGCAATTGGCGATTCCGACAACAAGTCTTGATGCGCCAGTCGGCTACAACACCGATGACTTGACTGTCGGCGACACGATTGCCGATAGCGATCAGAACGATCCACTGGGTTCGACAGAGCGCGCACAGTTGCGCGAAGCAGTCGAAAAGACATTGGGAGATTTACCTGATCGCGAAAAAGAAATCGTGGCGATGCGTTTTGGTATCGGTCAGTTTGATCGCATCTTTACGCTTGAAGAAGTTGCCGACAAAATGAAGGTGACACGCGAGCGAGTGCGCCAAATTGAACAAAAGACTTTGGCTAGGTTGCGCCACCCACACAACAGTGCGAATTTGCGTGCGTTTTTAGATCAAGAATGATTGGCGAATAATTAGCGAATAATTAGCTTTAACTAGTTATTTCGTCAGGTCGACGACAGGCTCCCATTTGCGCGAAGTCCATGAATTGATTAGAGCCTGTTGCACGCTGACAACATCGACTGCTTCTTTGAATCCAGGCGTGTAGCGCTCAGATGAAGTGAGGCAATTCATGAAGTTGAGGTCTTCGATTGCTACAAGGTCTTCGAAGCCGATTGCATTGGCCATGCCTGGCGCAAACGCACCATGAAACGGAAAGCGATCTCCGCCAAAGATTGTTTTGTAGCCCGTGTTGACACCGTCTTCTCGTTTGTAGAACTGCAACTCGTTGATCTTTTCAAGATTCCAAGAAAGTGCGCCTTCGGTGCCGTAAACCTCAAAAGCATTTTGGCTTTCTGGGCCGACCATCGATCGGCTTGTTTCAAAAGTGCCGGTCGCACCATTTTCGAAACTGCAGAGCATCGACGCGAAGTCTTCGTTTTCGACTTCACCTTTCGGGTCGCTCGCAGAGCCACGACCATAGTGACTGGCAGCGCCAGTCGGCAACGGGCGATGCGTAATTGTGTTGGCTTTCATGCCGGTCACTTCTTTGATTCCTCCGACCAAGAAGTGGGCGAGCGAAACAGAGTGACTCAAGATGTCGCTGGTAACGCCGTAGCCAGCTTGAGCAAATTTGAATCGCCATGTGAGCAGACCAAGTTCATCGCTGCCATACATCGACAAGAATCGACCGCGATAGTGAGTGACTCGACCGATCGCGCCGCTTTGAATTAACTCACGAGCATGAATCACGAGTGGTGACCACAAATAGTTGTAGCCAACACCCGTCGCAGTCGAGTGCTTTTGGGCGATCTTGTATGCCTCAACTGTTTGTGCCGGTGTGCCGCCGATTGGTTTCTCGCTAAAGATTGCTTTGCCAGCGGCTGCTGCGGCGCTGATCATCGGCACGTGCAACATGTTTGGTGCCGTCACCCAAACTGCGTCAACATCTTTTGCTGTAACGGCTTCTTCAAAACTTGAAACTGCACGAGCAAAACCAAAGTCGTTGACGGCGCGATCACGACGGCTCTGCTCGGTGTCGGCACAAACTACGAGTTCTGGTTTGAACTTTGCATCTGGAAACAACGACGGGATACGTAATGCAGCACGGCTGTGCGCCTGCCCCATCCATCCAAGACCTAGAACTGCAATACCGATTCGTTGTTTCATATTTGTCTCCGTTGTTGTTGATTAATTATTGACTCGACCTTTTGCCGAAGTCATCGGTACACGCGCATCTAGTTTTTGGGTCTTCCATGCGTCGCGAATCCAGTGATGGCTCGGGTCGTCGCAGAACGCCATTGTGCGATCTTCGGCGGGGCCCGCCAATACGTTGAGAAAATACATCGGATATTCGGGTGCGGCGATTGAAGGCCCGTGATAACCCGCGGGCAAAATATAAACGTCGCCGTCACTCAGGGTGATTGTGTCGTCGACTTTTTTGTCAACCGTGTATGCGTGAAAGTATCCGCGACCTTCGGCGTCACCATGGTCTGAAAGTTGTTTACCGATTCTGAAGTAATAAATTTCTTCGTTCATGTTTGGGCAACCTGCAATACCGTCGTGGCGGTGCGGAGGCCACGACGACCAGTTGCCACCAGGAGTTAGCACTTCACAGATGATGATTCTGTCTGCACCTTGAAACGAGTCGGGGGTGGCGATGTTGTTGACTTGGCGAGTCGCAAAACCAGCGCCACGTGGCTCGACTGGCACCGAACTTGCCATGCCGTGGTGTGCGGCAAATTCTTTTGTGGCGATCGCCGTGCAAACAGCAACCTCACCACTTTGAGCAGACAAAGAAAACTTAGAACCGAGTGGCGCATAAAACCAGTCGGCGACAGCGGCGAAGACGCCAGGTCGACCAGCGAGACCGTATTTTTTGTCATTCAAGTGAACATCGACCGAAAGACTTGAAAGTGGCACGATGACTGCTTCGCGATTGCCAAGGTCAATTTCAACTTGTTTCGTGCTTGTCGAAAAGTCGTAGACATCGATACCGCAGTAAGTCCAACCTGCGGTCTTGACGTCAAGCGCGAGAGGCTGGGTCGGCGTGGCAAGTGATCCGTTTGGAAAATACCAACTCGATGTCGCAGTCATAAATTTATTTGCTCAAGCCATGCACGAGACTTGCGGCTCGGCTAATTGATTTTTCGACGTCATCGTCATATGGAAAGAGTAACGGTCGCCCTGCGACGAGCCCGATCACATTTGGAATTTTCAGGGCTCCGGCCCATTCGTCAAATGTTGCATTGAGGTTTTCGCCCGGATCTCCGCCGAGCAAGAGAATCGGCAAAGTTGTGGAGTCGCGCAAAGAGGTGTGGCTCGTCCACGCTGGCAACTTGAGCCAGGTGAAACCTGAATATGACCCAAGACCTGAAGCAATCGAAATAATTTTGTCAAGTCGGTCTGTCGAACGATCGAGTGCGGGCATTCCTGCTGCATCTTTTATATACGGCAGTGGTTCGACGAGACAGACGATTTCTCGTTCAGCGAGCAGTCGCATCGCCTCGACGACGTATTCAATGGTGCGGCCCACGCCCGCATCAGTATTTTCGATTCGTAACAAAACTTTGCCGGCATCAAGCCCAAGTGAAGCGATGTGGTCGGCATCGTATGCAGTCATCGGATCGTCAAGCCCCCAAGTTGAACCCAGGTAGCCGCCTCGATTCATCGTGCCAAAAACAAGTTTTGATTCAAGCGCGCCAAGCCATGCAAGTTCTTCGATGATGTCGGCGCTCGCCAAGACTCCGTCAACTAATGGGTTGCTAAGACTGCGCATCAGTCTGTCGAGCAAAGACTTGCGGTTTGCAATTGCAAATGGATCGTTTGATGCAGCGATAATGCCACGCGCGGTGTGATCGGCGGCGACGATTAGAAGGCGACCGTCTTTGCCGATCATCTTTCGTCGGCGACGGTTGACAAGTGCTTTTTTGAATGATTCTGGGTGGCGCAGTCGCGCATCGATCAAACTTTTGTATTTTTCGTCGGTCAACATTTGATTGGCTTCTGTTCTGTTTCTAAATTTAGATTTTTTGTTGGTCAGAGATAAACGAGCGTAAAACTTGTTCGGTTGGCATCGCATCGGCGCAGGTGAGTTTCGTTGCGACGTATGCACCCGCCGCATTGGCAAACTCGCCGATTTCTCTTACCGTCCAGTTATTGAGCAGACCATGGGCGAGAGCGCCACCAAACGCATCGCCAGAGCCGAGACCGCAAACAAGTTTGATCTTGCATGGGGCAATGCGAATTCTTTCTTCAGCGGTTGCCAGCATCACGCCGTCAGCTCCAAGTTTGACGATTGCAAGCGAAACGCCGTCACCAAGAAGTTTGTCGGCGATTTGGTCAGGGTCAGTCAGCCCGATCGCCATTTCGCATTCGGTGCGATTGCCGACTACTACCGAGCAGTTTGCAATTGCGGCTCTTGCAGCCACGCCAGCATCTTGCATAGATGACCAGAAACTTGGTCGGTAATCGAGGTCGATGACCGTGTGTTTTTTGCGTCCGCGTTGTTCGAGCCACTTGAACGAAGACTTCGCCGTCGCGCCCGTAGAAAGTGCGCATCCGCTCATCCAAAAGACGCCACAGTTTTCAATTAGATCTTGCGGCACTGATGCTGAATCAATAGTCGTGTCGGGAGCATTTGGTTGTCGATGAAAAATCAATTTTGGATCTTCTGGTGGGTCGAGGGCTGCAAGTACGACAGGTGTCAAGCCATTTGGCTCGGTCGAAACATATGTCGTGTCGACACCCCAACTTTTTAGTTTTTCAACTATGTATTTACCGAGGGGATCGGCACCAACTTTTGTCAGCAAGACGGTTTTGTTGCCGAGTTTTGCCGCCGCAACAGCGACGTTGCTTGGACTTCCGCCAACGCTTTTAGAAAAAGTTTGGTCGCCACCAAATGACGCACCAGCTTCGACGCCATAGAGGTCAACACTCACTCGACCGACGGTCACAACTGTATTTTTCACCAAGGTGAGTTTACGCAAAGGTCTTCGATTTCTTTGAATCTAAACAAATAGCGACTAGTTTGCGTGCATGCGAATTGCGGTTTTTGGTGCTGGCCGAATGGCAGAGATACGCATTGAAGACATGGTCAAAGACCCGCGCATCACCGAGATTGCCGTAATCAATCGATCGCCTCAACCTGCCGAGGCATTGAAGTCAAAATTTGGCGTCACAGTCTTGGCCGAGAAAGATTTCAAACCCGAAGATTTCGACTCGTATGTAATTACGACCGGAACTTCGCATCATGCGACCGCGCTTGACCTAGTTGTCGGCCCAAAGCGCAAAATTTTATGTGAAAAGCCGATTGCGCTCGAACTAAAAGATACTGACGATGTACTTGAGCGAGCACGTATAGCTGGTGCAGAAATTCAAGTTGGGTTTCAACGCAGGTTTGATCCGCCGATTGCAAAGGCAAAGCAATTAATTGCCAGTGGGTCAGTCGGCACTTTGTATCATCTTCGATTCATGTCGAATGACATCAATCCGTCGTCACGAGAATTTTTGGCAGGCAGTGGTGGAATTTTCCGCGACCTGCATGTTCATGACTTCGATTTGGCTGAGTGGTTGTGCGACGAGCCGATCGCCGAGGTTTATGCATCACGCCGGGTTCGAGAGTTTCAACAGTACGCCGAGTTTGAAGATGGCGATGTTGCGCTGATTCACGCAACAACCGAGTCGGGTGTGCAGATAAGTATTTCAGGAACCAGACACGATCCGCGTGGGCATGATGTTCGCTTCGAGATTTTTGGGTCAAAAGATTCGATAAGCGCTGGTTTTGCGCCGAGAACCCCGCTGAATTTGCTCGACCCCGGTGTTGCTCTGAGCACGACGCCATACACGGGTTTCGTAGATCGATTTCGCGAAGCATTTCGTGAGGAGACCAAGGCGTATCTCGAATGGATTTCTGGTAATCGCGAGAATCCATGTCCGCCGAGCTCTGCTCGCAGTGGCATCTGCATCGCGATCGCTTGCGAAATTTCGGCACGTGAAAAGCGCGTTGTGAAAGTTGCTGAAATTCGAGGCTCATGAGCCGCTTGAAGATTGCCCTAATTGGTTTGGGTCGAATGGGCCGCGTTCATGCGCAGGCTCTCGCGAAGTCGAAAACGATAGAAGTTGTCGCTGTTGCCGATACTTCAGAGCAGTCGTTGAGTTTCGCAAAGTCGTTGTTTGGTGACATCACTACTTTCACTGACTTCAACGATGCAATGCGAAATAGCGGGGCACAGAGTTGTCTGATTGCATCGCCAACACCGTTACATCCGCAAATGGTGCAGGTCGCCCTCGAAAATAATCTGCATGTGCTGTGTGAAAAGCCACTCGCACTTGATGTTGACGTCGCGATAAAACTTGCCGAATCGGCTGAAGCCAAAAAGTTAGTTTTGCAGTTGGGGCATTGGCGCCGCTTTTCGCCACCATGGGCCACGGCGAAGAAGCTTCTTGACGCTGGGGCGATTGGTCGGCCGATAATGATTCGCCTGTCTCAGTGGGACGCAAACTCGCCACCGGCAAGTTTTTGTGACGTAACAGTTAGCGGTGGTTTGGCAATTGATTGTGGGGTGCACGAATACGATCTCGCAGAGTGGTTTTTTGACAAACCAGTTCGCGCCGTGCGCGCATGGAATCTGTCATTGGTGGAGCAATCGCTGAAGTCTGTTGGGGATGTTGACAATCTCTGTGCCGTGCTTGAGTTTGACGACGATTGCACCGCCTTTGTTGATCTCTCACGCAACTGTCGCTACGGCGATGATGTTCGAACAGAGATTTTAGGAAGTGACGGTGCGCTGTTTATCGATCTTTTGCCCACCGGTCGAACCCGGCTCGGAACAAACGACGGTGTCGTCGAAGTTGCTAACTCACAAGTTGTTGATGCCACCGCGGCAGGAATTGAAAACCAACTAGATGCTTTTGCCAAGGCTGTCGCCGAGGGAAGCTCGAAGAACATTCCGAATGGTCATGCAAGCGCTCGTTCAACAAAAATTGGCCATGCGGTGATTGCGGCCGCCAAGAGCACCGAACGAATTGTGGTCTGAGGTGTACGAAAATTTTGCCGGCACGATTGTTCTGCATCAAGACGACGTCGGCATGTGTCACGGCGCAAACACAGCGTTCAAAGAGTTATCAAAATTGGGTTCAATCACGAGCGGTTCGGTGATGGTGCCGTGCCCATGGTTTGCCGAGGCAGCATCAATGGCGGCTGCAGATTCTTCGCTCGACTTGGGTGTGCACTTGACGCTCACCGCAGAAAAGCAGTTTTATCGTTGGCGACCACTCAGCAACGCCACGAAATCTAGCGGGCTCGTTGATGACGAGGGATACATGTGGCGCGACGTAACTTCGGTTCGCAAAAACGCCAATGTCGAAGCAGTCAATCTTGAACTTCGAGCACAGTTAGATTTTGCGCTCGCTTCGGGTTTTGATGTAACTCATCTAGACGCACACATGGGTGCAACTTTTGCTCCAGAGTTTTGTTCAATTTATATTGCGCTAGGCGTTGAATACAGGCTGCCAATTCTGATCACTAAAAAACTTTCGCTATATGGACCAAATAATCACATCGTTGGTGTCTCTGATGAGCAATTCGACGAGTTCGTTAAATCGGCTCAAGCCAACAACTTGCCGATCTTTGATCGGGTTTTAGAAACAAATTTCTCTCGGCCGGCAAAGACAGAGTTAGCCGACGATGCCTATCAGCAGATGTTCACTCGAGATACAACTGGTTTGACTTTTGCAGCGTTGCATCCGAATGCCCCTGGTGAAGTCGAAGTGATTGAACCAGACCATTTTCACGTGCGTACACGAGAGTATGAGATATTTAGGTCGGCAAACTATTTGAAATGGATCAGTGAAAAGAAAGTAAAACCAATTGGAATGCGCGAGATACGTGATCGAATGCGAAGCGCTATTTCGGCGAATTAATTAGGCTCTTTTTGAAACATGCTCAGAAATGCCGAAACTATTAGTTATTAGTTTCGTGGCGATAAAGACGGTTGCAGCAGTCGCCGCCAAGAAAACTGGAAACGTCCAAACTCCGACACGTTCCAAAAATTGACCAGCGAGCCACGGCAAAGTCGTAGAGCTGATTCCTGCAGTTCCGACTATTCGTGCAGTCATTTTTCCGGATAACGAAGTTCGATTGCCGATGAACCCGAACATCAGCGGAAATTGTGGAGCCGCTGCAATTCCGTAGATCAGCGCGCACGGCAATAAAAGAGAATCAAAACGCAAGTAGAGCAAAACGCAAGTTGCAATATTTAGCAAGGCGCCAATCTGAATTGCCAAGATTCCGTGACTTTTGCGAGCGAGAAAAACTGTGGCGAATCGACCGAGCATGAAACCGATCCAATAAGTTGAGGTGAGAATTGCGGCCTCAGTCTTGGAAAGTCCGGTCTTGACCCCGTAGGTGTAGATCCAAGTTACAAAGACGACTTCAAGGGCGACATAGGCCAAAAAGAACATCACGATGAGCGCGATTTGTTTCTTTGAGATATCGGTTTCATTCTCTCTTTTTTCAAGATGTGGGTCGACTGGCGCGCGATGCGCCAACACGATTACGGCGACCGTGGCGATTGCGCTGGCAGAAAACCAAAAGGCGATTGCTGCGTCACCGCGAATCGCATCTGAGGCGCGAACGATTAACGGGCTCACGATTGCGCCCACACCAAACATCGTGTGCATCAGTGCGAGACGAGGTCCGACTCTGTCTCGTAGTTCCCAGACGATCAAAGTGTTGCAACCCACGTCTGAAGTTGAAACAGCAGCCCCGAACAACAAAAACATCAGAGCAAGAACAAGACGTGCTGAAACGAACGGCACCAGGGCAAAACATCCAGCAGAAATAAGGAGTGCACTGCCGATTAGACGATTGCCCATACCGCGGTCATAGCCACGGGCAAAAATCTGCGTGCCAATGACGTAGCCGAACCCGTATGTCACGAGCACGAGGCCAATTGATGCCAGGTCTACGCCAACTTGGTCGGCGAGAAGTGAAATTGATGGACCAACAAGCCCAAAAGAGAGACCAACTACGAGAAAGACGCCGAAGTATGCGCGGTGCGAGCGCGTGTTTTGGGGAGATTCGACGACTGCACTCACTTAGTGCAGGCTACGGGCTTTGCTGTTCTTGGATCGGGATTTGAATTTAACGAATCAACAAGTGCGCTGGCGGCTTCAACCCGTGTGGCCCAAGTGCGATTATTTGTGATTCGACTCGTCGACCATACAACGCCAATAATTTCACCGTTTTTGTTAACGAGTGGCCCGCCCGAATTGCCGACTTCAACTTTGACTTCTGCTTCAATGCCGAGTCGAGTTGTTTTTTCTTTGAGGTAGATGTCCTCGGTGTTGATCTTTAAGCGGCGTTGAATTTTTGCTTTACGAACAAACTGTTGTTGATCGTTGAAGGCGACGAAAAAAGCGTCTTCGCCGGCGGTCGCTTGGCCAAAAACTAATGGGGGCAGGCGCAGATCACTTGGCTTTGAAGTAATTTTCAGCAATGCGAGATCTTGCGCAGTGTCAATCGCGACGATTTTCGCTTCAAATGTTTCACCATTAATAGTTGTGATCTGACTTGAGGTTTGACCGGCCACGCCGTGGGCAACTGTCAAGATCAGTTGCCCGTCGATGACCGTGCCGACGCTGCGAGTCGGTGCAGTGCGACAGCCTGAAGAAGTAATTAGAACAACAGACTCAAAGTTGCGTTGCGGCTTGCTGGTTTGTGCATAAATGAAAACCGTCGCAGCAGCAAGCATGCCGAAGAGTGTGAGCGAAATGATTTTGAGCCTGATTTAGAAAAACTTAGTAGATCGCAGATGTTTCTACTAGTTTGAAGGTGCTAACCAAATTATCGCTCACAAATTATCGAAAGCAGAAAATGTCAAACACATCGTCTAAAACCAAAGTTTCAGTTGTTGATCGCCTTGTTGGCAACCCTATTTCGTGGGGTGTGTGCGAGGTTCCTGATTGGGGTTTTCAACTTGATGCGCGCATCGTGCTTGGCGAAATGAAAGCAGTTGGTCTCAAAGCAACTGAGCAAGGCCCCGTTGGTTATCTCGGTAATACTCCGCAAGAAGTTTCAAGCGTTGCAAATGAATTCGGTTTGCCGATAGTTGGTGCATTCGTACCTTTGATCATGCACGACTTGGCGCAACGCGATGCGATGCGTAAAGCAGCGCACTTCTCAGCAAACTTGTTGAGCGAAACTGGAAAAGGTTTTTTCATTACTGCAGTCGTCGTCGACGAAGGTTGGGGAAAGCGGTTCAAACTTTCAGATGCTCAGTGGCAAGCGATGTTTGACGGTTTCACAGAAATTGATGAAATTTGCGCTAGCTATGGCATTCGCCAAGTTTTACATCCGCATTTGAACACACTCGTTGAAACACAAGACGACGTGAATCGCGTGGTCGCAGGTTCAAATGTACGTTGGTTGCTTGACACTGGCCACATGTTGATTGGCGGAACTGACCCAGTTAAGTTCGCGCGTGAAAACTTCTCACGTATCGATCACTTTCATGTGAAAGACGTAAAAATGGAAATCGCAAAACGATTTTTGGCTGGTGAAATCACATTGATGGAAGCGACTCGAGATGGTGTCTTCTGTGCTGCTGGTGATGGTGATGTGAAAATTGCTGAAGCGATCGAAGTCATGGAGTCGAATGGTTATGAAGGTTGGTATGTCTTAGAGCAAGACATGGCGATTGTTGGTGACCAGCCGCGAGACGCAAAGATCTCTACAGCGGGAGTTCGCCGCAGCATTAGTTTTCTTGCCCAACTCAAGTAACTGAATCAATCACTGGTTCGGCTCGGCACGGCTTGGCCGAGCGCTTGTCAGATGGGCATTGATCTCGTCAGCTGGGCATTGAACTGATGAAATAGCCAAAATTATGGGTTTTTTATGCCCTGGCGACTTGTCAGACCCATTTCAGTCCACTACCTTTGGCAAGGCAGGAAAATCCTGTGCGTTAAGTAAAACAACCATAAGGGGAAAATAAATGAAGATTCGCAAAACATGGGGAGCCGTCCTTGGTGCATCAGCACTCTTGGCGCTCGCCGCTTGTGGCGGTTCGTCAGATACAGCATCAGAAGATGCAGCATCCGAGGACACAGCTGAAGTTACAGCAGGAGAAGACATCACAATCGCAGTTATCACTCACGGTGATGACGGTGTGTTCTGGTCAGTAGCTCAAAAGGGTGCTGAGGCTGCAGGTGCAGCACTTGGAATCACAATGAACTACCAAGGCGCAAACAACAACGCACAAGATCAAGCTCAAATGATTGAGCAAGCAGTAACCGACGGTGCCGCTGGTATCGCCGTTTCACTTGCTGATCCAAAAGCTCTTGAAGGTGCACTTAAGAAAGTTGTTGATGCAGGAATCCCGTTGATCACTTTGAACTCAGGTTCAGACTTGTTCAAGGGACTCGGCGCGATCACACACGTAGGTCAGGACGAAACAATTGCCGGCCGTGGTGCTGGTGAGCGTTTGAAGGCCGCTGGTGGAACTGTAATGCTTTGCGCAAAGCAAGAGCAGAGCAACGTTGCACTCGAGACCCGTTGTAACGCAGCAGCCGAGACATTCGGTGGCAAAGTTATCCAGATCACAACTTCAGGTGACGCAGACCGCGTTGCTCAGCAAGCTGAGATCAAGGCAGCGATGGATGCAGATGCATCAATCAACGCATTCCTTGGAACTGGCCCAGTAATCGCAGTTGACGGCGCAAATGCAGCCGCTGAACTCGGTCGCGTAATGCCAACCGGTGGATTCGACCTCTCAACAGAGATCCTTGAATACATCAATTCAGACAAGATGACTTTCACGATTGACCAGCAGCAATTCCTTCAGGGATACCTTGCTGTTGTGTTCCTCTACCTCAACATCACCAACAAGAACACCGTTGGTGGCGGATTGCCAGTAATGACAGGTCCAGGATTTGTTGACAAGTCAAACGTTGTCGCAGTTCAAGAACTTGTTGGCAAGGGAACTCGCTAATTAGTTAGTTGTTCTAATCGCAAGTTGGTTCGCCCATTCAGCAATGGGTGGGCGAACCAACCCGATCAGATTGTTTGTAAGTGTTTTGTGTTTGAGTAATTTTGTTTATTGATGCTGGGGGCAAGAGCGTGAGTGAAGTTGATGGCCTGACGCCAACCAAAACTGGTGATGAACGAATCACCTACCGTGGCCCGATCAAAAAGCTTTTAGTTTCACCAGAAATTGGCGCGCTTATCGGCGCCGTGGTTGTGTGGGCGTTCTTCTGGGGCAATGGCGACAAGTTTGGCACCGCTGGAAGCACCGCAAACTTTTTAGACGTGGCGGCGCCACTCGGCATCATGGCTGTTGCTGTATCACTATTGATGATTGGCGGCGAGTTCGACTTGTCGGCCGGAGTAATGACAGGCGCAAGCGGCGTGACGATTGCGCTGATGGCCAAATATTTTACTGATGGCGGCATTTCGCTTTGGGTGTGCATACCGGCAGCGTTTTTATTGGCAGGCTGCGTGGGTTGGTGGAACGGCTTTCTAGTCAACCGAACTGGTTTGCCCAGTTTCATCGTGACATTGGGATCTTTCTTTGTAATCAAGGGCGCAAACTTGGTTTTCTCGAAGCGAATCAACTCGCTTGTAAACGTCTCTGATGTTGACAAAGCGCACGGCTATAAGTTTTTCAAAGCAGTTTTGGGTGGCGAGAACAAATTCGGAGATATGAAATACCGCGACATCATTTTCATCGTTGGCGGCATTTTGTTTGCAGTGCTAATGATTTTGGGATTCATCGAGCAATCTCTTGTTCGCAAGCAATCAATTTCGGCTTCTGACTTGGTTGTTTCGTTGATTGGTGTAGCAGGGGCGACTTTCGGAGTAATGACACTGCATCGAACCGACTCGGTAAATGGCAACACTGTGGCCGGAGTAGTCGGTCTGATCGGCACAGTATTGGCAATTGTGTTTTACGCTCGCGCAAGATTTGAAAAACGCGAGAAGATTGCCGGAGGGTTCCCACCAGCAGCAAAGACTCTGCTTTTGCTCGGAATTCTCGGCACCGCCGTTGCGTCGCTGACTGGTCAGTTGTTTGATCGCAACGAAGAGCGAGTGATGCTGCAGTGGATGCCTACAAACTTGCGACTTGCCGTTGCGATTTTAGGTGGGGCGTTTCCTTTGGCGATGACGATTCGTTCGTTTATGCGCGGCGATATTGAACGTCGTGGAAGAGTAATTTCATTGTTGATTTTGCGCCTGCCGATTATTTGTTTGGTTTCTCTGACTGGCGTCGTTTCGCTGTTTCAATTGACAACCGTGCAGGCTGTTCGCGCCGTAATCATCACGGTTGCCGGTACGGGTGCGGCCACTTGTTTTTACCAAGCTCGACGTGCAGCGGGTAAGGCATCTACGAAGTGGTTCGTGAACATTGGTCTATTGATGACGGTCGCATTTTTAGTGGTGGCTTTTGCATTGCGTGCAGATTCAAGTGCGCCACGCTTCAGAGGCGGAATTTTCACAAGTCTTTTGCTTGGTGCGACGTTGGTTTTGGCGACGACTTTGGTTGAGGCTTCACACCGTGCACGAACTAAAGCCGATGTTTCTGCTGATCAGCTTGGTCGTCGAATGATCTTGCTGGGTTTGATAATCGGTGGAATCGCTTTGGCTGTGCGCCTGGTTCTCTCGGACGGAGTTTTCAGAATGTCCGTATTCTGGTGGATGTTCTTCACGATTGTTGGCGCGTTCGTGTTGACAAAAACTAAATACGGCAACTGGATTTTCGCCGTCGGCGGCAACAAAGATGCTGCTCGGGCAACCGGCGTGCCGGCAGACAAAGTTAAGACCGCGCTGTTTATGGCGACTTCGTTGCTGGGTGCTTTCGTGGGTGCGATGATTTTGATGCGTTTGAACTCGGTGCAGGCGCAACAAGGTGATGGTCAAGAATTTGAATACATCATTGCTGCGGTAGTCGGAGGCAACTTGATGACCGGTGGCTATGGCTCGGTCGTCGGTGCGTCGCTTGGAGCATTGATTATGGCGATCTCGAAGAACGGTATTCCGGCTGCACAGTGGAACCAAGACGGTCGGTTCATATTCCTTGGTGCGGTGTTGCTGGTATCAGTTCTTGTCAACAACTATGTACGTAAGAAAGCGAACGAACAACGATGAGCAATAAAACTCCGCTTCTCGAATTAGAAAACGTCAGCAAGTATTTTGGCAATGTCAAAGCGCTTGAGAATGTTTCGACGACAGTTGTTGCTGGTCAAGTCACTTGCGTGCTGGGCGACAACGGCGCTGGAAAGTCAACTTTCATTAAAATCATTTCTGGCTTGCACAAGCCGAGCGCCGGAAAATACATGTTTGAGGGTCATGAAGTTGCTTTCGACTCTCCGCGTGACGCAAGGTCGCTGGGTATCGCCACCGTTTATCAAGATTTGGCAATGGCGCCTCTGATGTCAGTTTGGCGAAACTTCTTTTTGGGCTCAGAGCCACTGCGACGCTTTGGACCAATCAACTTGCTTGACACGAAGTTTGCGCGAGCAACAGCCAAAGAAGAAATGGCGAAACTGGGCATTGACGTTCGCGATATTGATCAGCCCGTAGGCACCCTTTCAGGAGGTGAGCGCCAGAGCGTGGCAATTGCACGCGCTGTTTACTTCGGTGCGCGTGTACTAATTCTTGATGAGCCAACCTCGGCCTTAGGCGTGCGCCAGTCAGATCTTGTGCTCGGCTATGTGAGAGCTGCGGCGGCAAGAGACCTTGGTGTTATTTTGATCACGCACAACCCACAACACGCATTGCCGGTCGGCGATCGTTTCTTGATTTTGAATCGTGGACAATCAGTCGGTCAATTTGAAAAAGCAGATCTCTCATTTGAGAGGTTGATCGAGCTGATGTCTGGTCGCGTTCACGCTGCTTAGATAGTTGCGGAACTCAATAAATGCGCGACAATCAGTGGCTTGAGTTAATTCAAACGCGCCTGCACGAGCCGAATGAAGCTGCGAAGGCACTAAAGAAGCGCAAGAGACGCAAGCTTTTAACTGACTCGAAACTATTTATAGTCGCAGCCGACCACACAGCGCGGGGGATGCTGGCGGTTGGTGATGACCCGTTTGCGATGGCAGATCGTCGCAAGTTATTAGATGCATTGTTGATCGCACTTGCTAACCCAAGAGTTGATGGCGTTCTTGCAAGCGCTGATGTGATCGACGAACTCGCACTGCTCGGCGCTTTAGACAACAAACTAGTTTTCGGCACAATGAACCGTGGTGGAATAATCGGCGCTTCGTGGGAACTCGACGATCGAATGACGGCTTACACGCCCAAAGATATTTACGATCGCGGGTTAGACGGCGGAAAAGTTTTGCTTCGTCTGGCAGATGATGATGCTGGCACGGCGCCGACGATTGAGGCTTGCGCAAAAGTTGTGACACAGATGGCAGATTTACAGTTGCCGATTATGGTTGAGCCTTTGCCGTATACGAATAGTGGTGCTGGGCCAGCAAAGTATGTTGACGACGATGACAAACTATTGCGTGCAGTTTCAATAGCGTCGGGTCTTGGCTCTTCGGCTGCTTACACATGGCTGAAAGTTCCAGCGACTGCGCAAGTGTCGCGAATGATGGCGGCAACGACTTTGCCTGGGTTGATCTTGGGTGGCGCACCAGGCCCTGACCCAGAGGCGACCTTTGCAAATTGGCAAAGTGCAATGGAGGTTTCAAACGTTCGTGGACTTGTGGTGGGTCGAGCATTGTTGTTTCCAAAAAATGGTGATGTAGCTGGCGCGATAGAGCGCGCAGGGCGTATTGTTCGTCCATGAAAACAATTCGCCTAACCACCGCGCAAGCCCTTGTGAAGTTCTTGGTTGCACAGCGCATAGTTATAAATGGTCGCGAAGAAAAATTGTTTCCCGGCGTGATGGCAATTTTCGGACACGGAAACGTGACAAGCCTTGGTGTTGCATTAGACGAAGAGCGAAAAAACATTCGTACCTGGCGAGGGCAAAATGAACAAGGCATGGCTCTGGCCGCCGTCGGATTTGCAAAAGCAAGGCGTCGCCAGCAAATCATGGTTGCCTCATCATCAATTGGGCCTGGTGCGCTGAACATGGTTACTGCCGCGGGTGTTGCATACGTCGATCGTTTGCCAGTTTTGTTTTTAGCCGGCGATACTTTTGTGCACCGAATACCAGACCCTGTGTTGCAGCAGGGCGAGAATTTCGCTGATCCGTCGGTGACAGTGAACGATGCGTTCAAACCCGTTGTTCGTTACTGGGATCGCATTGTTGCCCCAGAACAGTTGTTGCAATCTTTGCCCCATGCAGTCTCGACGATGCTTGACCCTGCAACTTGTGGCCCCGCCTTCATTGGCCTGCCACAAGATGTGCAGGCTGAGAGTTTTGACTTTCCAGAGGCATTTTTCGAACCAGTAGTGCACACAATCTTGCGTCCGCGCGCCGACGCCACTGAATTGTCGCGGGCAATCGAAGTGTTGAAGGCGGCAAAGCGACCGTTGATCATTTGCGGTGGCGGTGTTCACTATTCGTTGGCAGAAAAAGAGTTGGCAGACTTTGCGATCTCACACAATATTCCTGTTGTTGAAACTGTCGCGGGTAAAGCCTCGCTTCTGGCTTCTCATCCGCTTTATGCAGGGCCAGTTGGCGTGACGGGGTGTGAGTCGGCGAACAACTTGGCTGCAAAAGCAGATGTTGTTTTGGCGCTTGGCACTCGGTTGCAAGACTTCACCACGGGCTCGTGGACAATCTTTAGTAACGAAGAGACAAGATTCGTTGGCGTGAATACTGCGCGCTTTGATGCTGTCAAACATCGATCGTTGCCTGTCGTTGCAGACGTGCGCGAAACGTTGAAAGAATTTAGTGCGCAACTCGCTAACTGGAAGAGCAGTGTTGAGTGGTCGAAACTCGCACAAAACGAAGTTGCAAAGTATCACGCTTACATTGACGGGTTAGCCAAGAAAGACGCCAAGAAGCAGGCGACGTATGCGCAAGTTGTGGGCGTGGTTGATCGGTCTGCGCAGGCAAACGACTATGTGTTGACTGCCGCTGGCGGGTTTCCGGGCGAACTGAATAACGGCTGGCGCGCAAAAAGCCTTGACTCTTTTGATTGCGAATATGGATTCTCGTGCATGGGCTATGAGATCTCTGGAGCGTGGGGTGCAAAAATGGCGATGCCCGAGCGTGAAATTATCTCGTTCGTCGGCGATGGTTCTTACATGATGATGAACAGCGATATTTACAGTTCGGTTTTATACGGACACAAATTGATTGTGATCGTCTGCGACAACGGAGGATATGCAGTGATTAATCGACTGCAAGTCAACCAAGGTGGTGTGCCGTTCAATAATCAAATAGCCGACTCGGGTGTGACGAATCTCGTTTATGTTGATTTTGCAAAACATGCCGAGTCAATGGGCGCTATCGCCGAGAATGTTGAGTCGATCGACGGTCTTGAAGCGGCTCTCGCGCGTGCTCGAAAGTCAGATCGCACTCACGTGATCGTTCTGCAGACAAGCCCAAATGATTGGACCGAGGGCGGCTCATTTTGGGAAGTGGGCGTACCGACAACGAGCCATCGACCAGAAGTTATTAAAGCTGGCGAAACGATGCGCGCAGGTAAAAAACAACAACGACTCGGCTGGTAGGTAAAAATGAGCGAAATGTCAAAGAACTCTTCAAGTTTGCTCGGCAAAGTACTTTTGTTGAGCGGCGCATCAAGGGGTGTGGGTGAGTGTGTGGCGAGGCTCGCAGTTGAGCGCGGCGCCGCAGGTTTGGCTTTGGTTGGTCGAGATACAAAAACGGGCGAAAAACTGGCAAGCGAATTAACCGGTCTTGGCACGAAGACAATTTTCATCACGGCCGACTTGGCCAAACCAGAAGAGCCGAGTCGCATCGTCAAGCAAGTCGATAAAACATTCGGTGTCGTGCATGGTTTGTTGAATTCAGCAGCTGAGACTTCGCGAGGCAGTGTCTGGAATACAACCCCCGAGATGTTCGACTCGATGATGGCGGTAAACGTGCGCGCACCGTTTATGTTGATTCAAGACTGTGCAAAAATTATGAAACGAGAGGGAGTGCCCGGCTCGGTTGTGAATATCGGCAGCGTCACGGGTTATGGCGGCGACGTGAACCTTACGCACTATGCAATCTCAAAAGGTGCCCTGCACAGTTTGACTAGAAACTGTGCGTATTCACTAATGCGCGATCGAATTCGTGTCAATTTGTTGAACCCCGGCTGGATGGACACCCCAACAGAAGACGCAACTCAGCGCAAGTGGCACAACGCCCAAGACGGCTGGTTGCAAAAAGCCGAGAGCGAGCAACCGCTCGGTCGGTTGATCAAACCCGAAGAACTTGCGCGCACAATTTTATTTTTGCTGTCAGACGAGTCGGGCTTGATGACAGGTGCAGTAATAGACTTTGATCAATCAGTGGTCGGCGCTGGCTCGCCATCGAAACCAAAAATAGGAGAGGTCTGGCCATGAGCAACAGTAAAAGTATTGGAATTGGATTGTTGGGTTGCGGGCGCATCGGAGTGATGCATGCCGAGTTGATCGCACAGCGCATTGAAGGCGCGCATCTTGCCGGCGTTTACGACGTGGTTACTGATTCGGCGAAAAAAATCGCGACGAAGTTCAATTGCCAGCATTTCACAGATCCTGAATCTCTGATGGCCTCTGGTGATGTCAATGCGATTGCGATCTGTACATCAACAGATACGCACGTCGAGGTCTTGTTGATGGCGTCAAAACATGGCAAGCCAGTGTTTTGCGAAAAGCCGATCTCGCTCTCGTTGCCAGAAACAGATCGTGCGCTGAAGGCCATTAGCGACAGTAAAACACCACTGATGTTGGGTTTCAACCGTCGCTATGACCCGAGTCATCGTTCGGTGCGCGACAACGTCGCCAACGGAGCGATCGGTGATGTTCATCTTGCGCGAATCACCAGTCGCGACCCAGGACCACCGCCAGTTGAATATGCCAAAGTTTCTGGTGGCATTTTTATCGATATGACGATTCACGATTTTGACATGGCGCGCTATGTCGTCGGCAGCGAAATCGTCTCGGTTTATGCAACAGGTGCCGTGCGCATCGTGCCAGAGTTCGCCGAGATTGGTGATTTAGACACTGTTGCGTTGATGCTGCAACACGCCAATGGTGCGATAACGATGATCGACAACTCGCGTCAGGCTGTTTACGGCTATGACCAAAGAGTCGAAGTGTTCGGGTCAAAGGGTATGACTGCGTCAGAGAATCCGTTAACGACGAGCACGATCAATCGAAATGAAAACGGAACACAGTTAGGCAAGATGCCGTATTTCTTTTTAGATCGCTACATACCTGCGTACATCGCCGAGTGGAACGAGTTCATGGGTGTGGCCACGGGCAAAATTAAACCAGTCGTAACTGGTGCCGATGGGCGAGCTTCGCTTGTTGCCGGCTTGGCCGCGTGGAAGTCAGTGCGTGAAGGTCGAGTCGTAAAAACTAGCGAGATTGGCTAGACGCCGTAAGTTTTAAGTCGAGCATCTGCAAACTTCTGTCTTGCAGCTTTGCTCTGCTCAGTTGTGGCGATTGGTTGGGCCGCGATGCGAGATGATGCGCTCCAAGTTGGCCATTTACCTGTCAGCGCGGCTGCAGCTTGGCGGGCTGCGCCGAGTGCGACTATTTCTGGTTCGTTAAGTGTGTTGACTTGCTTGCCTGTTAGGTCTGCGACAATTTGACAGACGGCGGGCGATTGCGAGCCGCCACCCAACAAGAAGATTCGACCCGAAGTGTTAACGCCACAATTTGTGATTGCAGCCAAACCATCGAGCAGTCCGCACACGACGCCTTCAATCGCGGCGCGCGCAACATCATTTCGTTTATGACTCGAATTCAAACCGATCAACATTGCTCGGGCGTCTGGCAAGTTGGGTGTGCGCTCGCCATCAAGGTAAGGCAAAAGCACGAGTTCGTTTGCACCAGGTGAACTAGTCAAGGCGAGTTCGCCAAATTGTTTTAAATCACAGTTGAGAATATTTGCAAACGAGTCAAAGACTTTTGTTGCGTTCAATGTGCAGACGAGCGGCAAAAATGCGCCGGTTGCATCGGCGAAACCAGCGACAGCCGCGCTCGGGTCGTTAGTTGGTTTATCGCTAACTGCATAAACGGTGCCCGAAGTGCCAAGCGAAATTGCGACATCGCCAGGTGAGAGGCCGATGCCGAGTGCGCCGGCCATGTTGTCGCCCGTGCCGCATCCGATCACGGCGTTTTGCCATGTGCCGGTTTGTTCAAGTGGGGTAGCGACTCGAGGCAAAGCGTTTGACCAGTCGCGTTTGGCGTCGATGAGATTCAAAACTTCGTTGTCGTACTTGCCGAGTTTTGGTGACCAGTAACCAGTGCCCGAAGCATCACCGCGATCGGTTGTGATTTCGTTTGAGCCTCCGCCACGAAGATGCCATGACAAAAAATCGTGAGGTAGGCAGATGCGAGCAACTTGGGCCCAGTTTTGTGGTTCGACTCGTTTGAGCCACGAGAGTTTTGCCACGGTGAAACTCGCAACAGGAACACTGCCGACATGTTCTGCCCACCAGGCGTCTCCACGTTGGTCGACACACCATTTTGCGTCAGCAGCAGATTGCGTGTCGTTCCAGAGTTTGGCGTTTCGCACGACTTTGTTTTGTGCGTCGAGCGTGACGAGCCCGTGCTGTTGGCCTGCGACTGAAATCGCGGCAGGTTTCGGTGAACCGGCTTGTTCGAGTGCCGAATTGAACGCCGAAATCCAATCGTTGGGGTTGGTTTCGCTAACTGGCGCAACACCTGTGCTTGGGTGCGCGGCACGGCCCGACGAAACGAGTTCTCCTGAATCTAAGTCGCGAACTTCGACTTTTGTTGATTGCGTCGACGAGTCAACGCCGATCACTAATGGCATTAGTTATCGAACGCCAAGAATCAGTTCTGTCACCAATTGGTCGAGACGTTCGTGAGCGTAACCACGTTCGCCGAGTGCTTTGACATCGAAAGTGCCGGTGCGCAAGGTGTGTAAAGCATCAGCACCCAAACCGTCGGGCGATGTTGGCTCACTCAACTTGTCGAACATTGCTGCTTTAAGTGCCGCCTGAATTTCTTTGTCTTGTTTGAACTGGCGCGACTTCTCGGCCAATATCAAGTACGTGCGCATGCAACCGCGTGCGAAGTCCCACACGCCTTCGGCGTTTTCGGTGCGATATGCGTGGGCATCAAAGTGCAACATGCCGTCCCACTTTGAATCTTCGAGCAACTTGACGAGATAAAACGCGTCGCGAATGCCTTCGCTGCCAAACCTAAAGTCTTGGTCAAATTTGCCGATGCGCTGTGCATTGAGGTCGATATGAAACAACTTGCCGTGCCAGAGGGTTTGTGCGACAGCGTGAGTGAAGTTGAGGCCGCTCATTGTTTCGTGGGCGAACTCTGGGTTGAGGCCGACCATTTCTGGCCACTGCAATTCATTGATAAACGCAATGGCATGACCAACAGTTGGCAAGAACATATCGCCACGCGGTTCGTTTGGTTTCGGTTCGAGCGCAAACTTTAAGTCGTAGCCACGATCTTTGGCATACGCGCAGCAAATGTTTACTGCTTCTGCGTAGCGGTCGAGTGCAGTGCGAACATCTTTGGCTGCTTCACACTCGAGGCCTTCGCGGCCGCCCCACATGACATAGACCTTCGCGCCAAGTGAAACACCCATGTCGATTGACTCCATGGTCTTTTTAATTGCATAGCGACGCACAACTGGATCATTGGCTGTGAACGCACCTTCTTTGAATACTGGCTGACCAAAAAGATTGGTGGTCGCCATCGGCACTTTCATGCCAGTTTTATCTAGCGCTTGACGAAAACGCTTAAGTGCGGTTTCACGATCTGCGGGTGATGCACCGAACGGCACAAGATCATCGTCGTGAAAGTTCACACCGTATGCGCCGAGATCGGCGAGACGATGAACAGAGTCGACCGGGTCGAGTGCGGGGCGAGTTTCTAATCCGAATGGGTCGCGACCCATGTTGCCGACGGTCCAAAGACCAAATGTAAAGCGATGCTCAGGTTTCGGTGTGTAGTTATCAGTCATGTCTGAAAGGATAGTTCTAATTCGCAAGTGCTCTCTATGCGGTTAGAGTAAACAAGCCTTTTACCTTCCGGGGTAGCTCAGTTGGCAGAGCAACGGACTGTTAATCCGTGTGTCGTGGGTTCGACCCCCACCCCCGGAGCAAAACTCAACTTAAGCAGGTGTCAGATGAGTCAGATGAGCCGGTGGATTCGAAATGGTTGAACGAGCCCAGGGGTTGCAGGTTGCTCATCCGCTTGATCCGTTGAGCAAGTCTGAGCTTGAATTTTTCGTCGCTTCTCTGCGAAGTAGCGGGCATCTTGACCATCGACACCTAATTGCGATGACGCAATTAGAAGAGCCGAGTAAATCTGCTCTGTTTAATTTCGAAAGTGGCAAGGCGATAGACCGTGCGGCGCGAGTCACGCTTCTTGATCGGTCGACTGGCAAGGTCAGTGAAAGTGTCATTACAACACTTGGCGAATTACGAAGTCACAAAATAATTGAGGGCGCTAAAGCACCGATCTTGAGTGTCGAGTCGCATGCTGCGATTGCGGCGGCTAAGGCAGACCCGCGAGTGATCGAAGCCCTGAGGCAACGAGGCATAACTGATCTCGAGACAGTGCGTATGGAGACGTGGCCGATCGGTGCGCAGATTCCAAAATATTTAGATGACGGCCGACGAATTATTTGGACACCGATGTGGCACTGTCCTACGCCGAATGCAAATTTTTATGCTCACCCGATATCGGGTTTGCATGCGATAGTCGATATTGACTCGGGCGAAGTCGTGGCAGTCGAGAATGATCAATTGATCGAGATACCTCAAACTCCCGGACCATATCGGCAGAGTCAGACTGGCGCGAGTGTTGAACTGAAATCGTTGATGATCCATCAACCTGATGGTGCTTCATTCACTGTCGACGGATTCAAGATTGATTGGGAGCGATGGAGTTTTCGAATTGGGTTCTGCCAGCGCGAAGGCTTGGTTATTCACGATGTTTGGTTCGCTGACGGCGGTAAGAAGCGAAAGATTGCCCACCGAATGTCGATTGCCGAGTTGGTTATTCCGTATGGTGACCCGAGCCAAGGGGCGTATCGCAAAAACGCTTTCGATACCGGCGAGTTTGGTTTGGGCAACTACACGAATTCTTTGACGCTCGGCTGTGACTGTCTGGGTGAGATTACTTATTTAGATGTCGCCGTCGCCGGACCAGACGGCACCGTGCGCGAGATTAAAAATGCGATCTGTATGCACGAAGAAGATTTCGGAATCTTGTGGAAGCACGTTGATCTTGACGGCAACGTTGAGGTTCGTCGCGGGCGCAGATTCGTGGCTTCGTCAATTGTGACGGTCAATAATTATGAATACGGATACTTTTGGTATTTCTACCAAGACGGTTCAATTGAGTTTGAGGCAAAACTGACCGGCATTGTTTTGACTTTGGCAGACAAGCCTGGTGTAGAGCATCCTTCGGCGACCGAACTTGAACCAGGGCTATGGGCGCCGTACCACCAACACATTTTGTGCGCACGACTTGATCTTGATATCGACGGTGATGCAACTGGAGCCAAAAACAGTGTTGTCGAAATTGATTCGTTCGCCCATGAGATGGGCCCAAAAAATGTCTACGGCGGCGCATACGAGACGAGCGAGAAGGTTTTGCAGCGCGAGGGTGAAGCGCGGCGGATAGTTGATCCATTGAAGAGTCGGTTCTGGAAAGTAATTAATCCTGAACGCAAAAATCACATGGGCCATTCGGTTGGCTACAAACTTGTGCCAGGGCATACGACTTATCCGTTGGCGTTGCCAGAATCAACAATTGGCAAACGCGCTGGTTTTATGTATCACCACTTGTGGGTTACGAAAAATGAAACCAACGAGCGTTACCCAGCAGGGGACTACCCGTATCAACATGCGGGCGGAGCGGGGTTGCCCGAGTGGACGGCAGCTAACCGTGAAATCGAAAATACCGATGTTGTGTTGTGGCACGTATTTGGAACGAACCACATTCCGCGAACTGAAGACTGGCCAGTGATGCCAGTCGAGCGAACTGGTTTTCATTTGAAGCCGAGCGGATTTTTCGCGCGAAGCCCAGCTATTGACGTTGCGCCCGCTCCCGCCCAAGAATCTTGCCACTAGTTCTCCAAGAGTGGAGTGACTAAATTTTTATTTAGTTGCTGAGACAACCCCGAGGCACATTTCATCAGAAGAGCCTTCGCCCCAAGTGATGTATCGGTTCGGCAAATTCTTTAACTCAGGAAGCTTCTGTCGAATCGTCGGGTCAAAAGTGCATGTGACGCGAATTGTGTCGCCTGCTTTTACTGCAACAGGAGTTTTGAGTACGACACCCGATTGATCATCGAAATTATATTTCTTTACATCCAAGATCAATTTCTCAGTGGGCTTTCCGGGGTTCAGGGTTAGCGAGAGTGTGCGTCCCAAAAGATGCATGTGCGCAGCAGCGGCGATCACCGTGAAGTTCGAAGTAATCACTTTGTCGCAACGCGAAGTCAAGGATGCGACAGGATTAAATGGATCTTGGCCACAAAGAATGTTGATGCCCGCCGATTCAAATGCACTTGTTTTGCTTGTTCGCGAAGCCAGATCGATAAGCGATTGCTTACGGTCGCACAAAGGTCCGGTGATGCCTGCGGGGCACGCGAGCTCAACTGGTGCAGGAAAGAGTTCAACATGAAGCTGTTTGATCTTTGTGCCTTTTGCAGGGACTGCTTCCATCACAATCTTTGATTGATCGGTTTGAATTTTTCCGCCGTTCGCTGCCAACAAGTTGTAGTGCACTTGCAAAACGAACTGCTCACCTTTTTTAAACGGAGTTCCGTAACCAGTTGGCGAAATATCTTTACCGCGACCGGGTGCCCAAGAACTGATCCATGGTGTCGTGACGAAAGATGAAAGCATGCTGCCAAGACCCGAACCACCAAAGCACGGCCAACCCGTGCCGTTTTTATCTGAAGCAATCGCCTGAGGTAAGTCAGCGTCGGTTACGCGAAAGATAATGGCGTGGTGCACAAAGTTCTTTCGTTGCGGAATGAATTGAATCGTACGAATAATCGAATCTTCGGTGACTTTGGGGTCGAGCAAGAAACATCGGTAATCATCAGTGCCATTTTTTGGGGCGGTTGGAAGGTGGGCCTTTTTCATCGTCACTGAGTACTTTTTTGTCGTCGGCTCTTTTGATGAGCCATTTACCGACTGAGGGGAGAGAGAAATAAGTAACACCGCGATAAGGAGCGTGCTTTTAATGCGCATGCGTCAAAGATTACCAACAAAAATAAATGGAGTCGTGTGACATTTCCCCTAAATTAATTAGGTGAAATTCAAAGCGCTATCGGTTTTTGCAATCTCGTTGATTTTTGCATCACCCATGGCGCTTTTGCCTAGCGCTGCTGGTGCAAGTGGCGAAACGTCAGAGATGGTAGAAACTGCGCCTGGAGTTTCGATTGATACGTCTAAGTATCTGCCAAAGAAACTTCCAGCACCGGCGATTCTCATTGCTCACGGGTTTGGTGGAAGCAAAGATTCGGTTGCAGCAGAAGCAAAATTTTTCGCTTCCAAAGGTTTCGTTGTCTTGACCTGGACTGCTCGTGGATTCGGCGAGTCAACGGGGCAAATAGAAATGAATTCGATTGACGCCGAGGTTGCTGATACGCGAGCGTTGATTTCTTATCTTGCGCAAAGCAAAGATGTTTTACTTGACTCGAACCGAGATCCACGCGTCGGAATTATGGGCAGTTCTTATGGTGGAGCCAACGCCCTTTTGACTGCGAGTCAAGACCCCCGCATCGACGCCGTGATCGCAGACATCACTTGGAGCGATCTTCAACAGGGTCTCTTCCCTCAATCTGTCGAACGCTCAAGAGTTTCTGGTCCGTTTAAAAAAGTTTGGGCCGGCACATTTTTCTCTGCAGTTTCGTTGCAGAGTGCATATCTCGGCGAGTGCGGGTCGTTCTCAGACCGTTGGTGCGATGCCTACGAAAATGCTGTTCTGCAAGGCGAGCCAAGTCAGGCTGAAAAAGAGTTGCTTGCTTCTGTTTCGCCAATTAACTATGCATCAACGATTTCTGCGCCGACACTTTTAAGCCAAGGTCAAGCAGATTCGCTGTTTCCGTTAAGCGAGAGTTCTAAGACTGCTCAGGTGATCAAAAAGGCAAATCCAGATACACCGCTTTCGATGATTTGGCACGCCGACGGTCATGACGGTGCG
>ENA-ORFA01000011-ORFA01000011.1-marine-metagenome-genome-assembly--contig:-NODE-11-length-122775-cov-5.530710_pt1 | contig 122775 bp, 112 predicted proteins | sample MGYA00248621_ERZ508587 | MGnify/ENA primary metagenome ERZ508587 (study PRJEB26250, sample SAMN06266239) | marine metagenome | isolation source: Columbia River Estuary | place: USA:Columbia River... | reverse complement strand
TTTACGTATCTTTTCTTGCCGTTATGGCAGCTGGTACTTTTCATGCACAAGTGAAAAGCATCAATGCGCCACGCTTGGATCAAAGAACTTCTTTTGAAGTGGGGTCTAGCGTCGCACACAAGCCTTTAGCTACGGCTAAGGTGACCACCATTTGGTCAGACAACTTCTCTTCTGCAGCTAACTGGACAATCGGTAGCACAGGCTCTAACCCAGAACAATGGCACATCATCAATACGCCAAGTTCTATTCCGGTTTCTGCCCTCAGCCCATTTGCTTCTCCTACTGCAGCAAACGGTTTCTTATTTGTCAACTCCGATGCCAACAACACGGGTGACTTTGATGGTACTCCAATCATCACTACCGCTACAAACGTCGGTACCATCGACTGTTCAGCACACAGTGTTGTCAAATTGAAATACCACCACAACTTCCGTTGGTGGCACGACACCCGCGGTGTTCGTGTTTCCGGCGACAACGGTGCTACTTGGCATGAATACGAAATGTCAAATGAAACAGACTACTCAACGCCAAATCAAAACTCAGGTAATCCAGAGGTCACTGTCATCGATGTATCACAATGGTGTGCAGGTTCATCTCAAGTAAAAGTTCAATTCTATTACGACGACAACGATTACTGGGGTTGGTATTGGGCCGTAGATGACGTAGAACTTTACGTCCCTGAAGCAAATGATCTTAAATTGAACAGTATCTATTGGGGTTCTACTGGTTTTTGGGCTGAGCGTTTGGCTTACTACCAAGTTCCTGCCTCTCAAGTTACTGAAATTGAATTTTCTGGTTTAGTAGAAAACATTGGTGCGCTTGACCAACAAGATGCTGTATTCACAGCAACTGCGGGTGCTTTCTCTGGTTCTTCTGCTGCTACGCCAGTTTTGGTTGGCAACGTAGATACACTCGCTTGTACAACTACTTTAACACCAGGAACAGCAACTGCTACAATTTCTGTTTCAGGTTCCGTAACCATGGGCAACAACGACGGTGACGCCTCTAACAACACACTCAGCAACTACGCCTCTGTTGCCATCAACCCTTACGTATATTCTCGTGACAACGGAACAGCAACTAACGGTTCTTTCAATGGTGGAATGGGCTTCGAGGTTGGTAACATCTTCGACATCTTCGCCAACACAACAATCGGTGGTGGTTCGGTATATGTGAATGGTGCTGCAGAAATCGGTGCAGAAATCTACTTGAAGTTGTATTCTATCGACCCAGCTACAGGAGATTTCCTTTACGTAGACGAAACAGGTCCTTATGTATTGACTTCAAACGATATCGATGCTGAAGTAACACTTTCTTTCCTTGGTGGTAACTACCCACTCAACGCCGGAGAGTCATACCTTTTGGTAGCTGGTTCTAACGGAGACGGTGGTGCAACCAATGACCTCGTTGTCGGTACTGCTGGTCCTGCACCAGCTCAAACATGTTTCTACTACGACATGACAGACCTTACTTGGTACTACACTACTTCACAGCCAATGGTTCGCATGAACTTTGATCCAGCTTTAGGTATCAAAGAAACTTCAAACTCTTTTGGACTTGAAGTAGCTCCAAACCCAGCTGCAGATGCAACAAGCGTGACTTTCACTATGAAGAACACTTCTGATGCCATCATCAATGTGATTGACATGGCTGGCAAAGTTGTTGCTACTCAATCTTTGTCTGGTGTAAACGGAACACAAGTTGTTGAAATCAATACAAGCGCTTTGAACAGTGGAATGTACACTGTAACTGTTGCTGCTAATGGTACAACAGTGAGCAAAAAACTTGCGATTCGCAAATAATCTTTCCGATTTGGAAATGAAAAGGGAGCCCTCGAGCTCCCTTTTTTATTGCCATAAATTCCGAAATAAGAATTAAAATTGGGTAGAAACTTACCTTAAACTAAAAGACAAAACAACATCTAGAAAGGCATCAGGAGCTTCGGCATGCACCCAATGGCCGGCTTGTGGAATAGACGAAAACTGAGCATCTGGATAATAACTTTCCAGTTGCGCAATATCTTCATCCAGAATATAATTAGAAAGCAGACCACGTATAAATAGCGCAGGTGTAAAAGACTCAAATTCGGGAAGCGCACTCAATATTTCGTTCATACTCGCTTCAAGAACCGGAAAATTGACGCGCCACGCCAATTTTCCTTTTTCTTCCCAATATAAGTTTTTCAATAAAAACTGCCGAACCCCTTCGGAATCTACAAATGTTTTGAGAATGGCCTCGGCTTCGCTTCTTGCACTTAACTTGCTCAGATCTATGGCGTGAATTGCCGCCAGAATGTGTGCATGATGCGGTGGATAAGCCTTGACACCCATATCGACCACAATGAGTTTTTCGAGCGAATCAGGGTGTGCTTGATCGTAGTGCATGGCAAGCTTACCGCCCATCGAGTGACCTAATAAAATGGGACGATGGATTTGAAGCTCTAGAAGTAAACCTTGAAGATCTTGCACCATTAGAGGATAAGAAAATTCTGCAGACCATGGAGAATGGCCGTGGTTGCGCAAATCGACAAGCGTGACTTCATAATACTCAGCCAATTTCTTGGCGTGAGTAAGCCAGTTATCAGAAGAACCAAAAAGACCATGTAAAATAACAAGCGGTTTACCTTGTCCGAGTTGTCTGTGGCTTAACTTCATGTGATAAAATTACTCATGTTATTGCGAATGTTCAAGTCTTTACTTAGATTTGTTGAAACTTGAAAAATTATGAAAAAACTATTTTTTATCGGCTTGGCTACTTTGGCAGTGAGCTCAGCAACTTTAACATCTTGTGGCAAATACGAAGAAGGTCCAGGTTTGGCACTTTCCTCTAAAACCGCTCGTTTAACAGGCTCTTGGAAATTAACTGCTCAAACTACCAACGGCGTAAACGACGACTTGACAGGTATTACCCATACCATGGTCATAAGCAAAGACGCCACTTACAACACGGTTATCAACCTCAGCTATTTGGGCTTTAATTACTCCAATGAATACGCTGGTACTTGGGCTTTTTCTGAAGATAAAACACAATTGATTACAACTGTAGACGGTTTATCCGGATCAGATGCGGCAACTATTGTACGTTTGGCTGGAAAGGAACTCAAATTGAAAGCAGTTGACGGTTCTGAAACCGTGATTCAAACCTTCACTGCTCAATAAGTATTGTCAACAAACAATCTGAAGCCGCAACGAATTGCGGCTTTTTTATTGGCCAAAAAGTAGTACATTTGAAAAAAAACATAAAAATGAAGGCTGTTCTCTTTTCACTTTCTTTATTGACTCTAGGGCTAGTAGGTTGTTCTAAATACAGCGAAGGCCCTTCTTTTTCAATGCATACAAGAAAAGCGCGTTTGTGCAATGACTGGAAACTTTCCGATTACGTGCTCAACGGCAACAACGTCTTTGATGCTGCAATCACCACCAAAATGAGTATCGATAAAGACGGTACCTATTCTATTTCCAATTATTCAAATGAGCTAGGTCAACTTCAAGGTACCTACAGCCATGGTACTTGGGTTTTTGGAGAAGACGAAACGAGTGTGCTCTTCTATGCGGATACCACTACAGTGAATCCTATTCACGAATACAGCATTAAAGAATTGCGCAACAAGCGCATGGTCCTAGAGGAAGAGATTTTTCAGACCGGAGACAAACACCGCCTCACGCTTATTCAGCAATAAGTAGCGGCGTTCAAAAACTCATTTTCGAGACAAATAGCAAGTGGATCCTAAACAAATTTAGGATCCACTTCCATTATATGACCACAAGACTTACAGGTGCGGAGCGCTTCAGAACCGTAAAATTCTTTGAAACGCGGCAAGAAATCTTTTTCAATATTTTCGAGGTGAAAGCGATATGTGTGTAGGTGCTCATTGCAGGCTTCACAAAACCACATCAGGCCATCTTGGAGGTCAGTGCCTTTGCGCACGCGCTCGATAACCAATCCAACTGTATTGGCACCTCTAGCAGGCGAGTGAGGTGTGTGGGCGGGCAACAAGAACATCTCGCCTTCTTTTACAATAATATCTTTTGCCTGACCTTCATGTTGAATCCGAACTGTGATGTCGCCCTCAATTTGATAAAAGAGCTCTTCGCTCTCATTAAAATGGTAGTCTTTGCGTGCGTTGGGGCCCGCAACCACCATGACGATGAAATCTCCGGCTTCTCGGTACAAGTTTTTGTTCGAGACCGGAGGTTTGAGTAGGTCACGGTTTTCGTTGATCCATTGCTGCAAATGAAAAGGAGCAAGCATAAGCTGAGTTTTAAGCGTTGAGGATACCTCTAGAGATCACAATTTTCTGTACTTCAGAGGTGCCTTCGTAGATTTGTGTAATTTTTGCATCGCGCATCAGGCGCTCTACGTGGTATTCTTTCACGAAGCCATAGCCACCATGAATTTGTACCGCCTCGACGGTTTGTTCCATGGCTACTTTGGAGGCGTAAAGCTTGGCCATAGCGCCAGATTGGTCGTAGTTACGGCCAGCATCTTTGTCTTGGGCCGCTTTGTAAACTAATAGGCGTGCAGCTTCGATTTCTGTAGCCATATCAGCTAATTTGAAGGCAATAGCTTGGTGCTTGAAGATTTCTTTTCCGAAAGCTTGGCGTTCTTTGGCGTATGCCAATGACAATTCAAGACCTCCGCCAGCAATACCTAATGCTTGAGCTGCAATTCCGATTCGGCCGCCAGAAAGTGTTTTCATCGCAAACTTGAAACCAAAACCATCTTCGCCGATGCGGTTTGCTTTCGGAACTTTGACATCGTTGAATAGCAAAGTATGCGTGTCGCTGCCGCGGATACCCATTTTGTCTTCTTTGGCACCGACAACGAAACCTTCCATGCCGCGCTCGACAATGAGGGCGTTGATTCCTTTGTGACCAAGTTCTGGATTGGTTTGGGCAATCACGAGATAAATTGAAGCAGAGGACCCGTTGGTGATCCAGTTTTTGGTCCCATTTAAAAGGTAGTAGTCACCCATGTCTACAGCCGTAGTGCGCTGAGAGGTGGCGTCAGACCCTGCCTCTGGCTCAGACAAACAGAAAGCGCCGATTTTTTCGCCTTTGGCAAGTGGCACGAGGTATTTTTGTTTTTGCTCTTCCGAACCAAAGGTTTCTAAACCCCAACAAACCAAAGAATTGTTCACGGACATACAGACCGAAGTAGAGGCATCTACCTTCGATATTTCTTCCATGGCCAAAACATATGATAAAGTATCCATACCGCTTCCGCCGTATTTAGGATCGACCATCATGCCCATAAAACCGAGCTCGCCGAGTTGCTTTACTTCTTCTGCGGGAAACTTTTGTTGGTTGTCGCGTTCAATAACGCCAGGTTTAAGGATATTTTGAGCAAAATCACGGGCTGCTTCTTTGACGGCAAGGTGTTCTTCAGTAAGTTCGAAATTCATGTTGACTGATTTATTTTAATTTTGACAAAAATAAACGAATTCCAATTCTCTTGAAAGCAAATACCTACAATAATGTACAGTTATTAGGTCTCATGTCCGGCACCTCGCTGGATGGTTTGGATATCGCTCGTGTTTCATTTGATTTTTCAAATTCACAACATACTGAATTTCAAATTATTAACTCAAAAACTTTTCCTCTACCTCAGCCTATTTTTGAGCAACTTTTGCATATTTATTCCTGCAGTGCTCCACAAATTTTTGAGCTCGACCAACAAATTGCCAAATTCTATGCCCAATGCGTCAACGATTTTATTACAGAATTTGACATTGATCGACAAGATATTACGGCCATAGCGGCGCACGGACAAACTATTTTTCATCAGCCAGAAAAGGGCTACACGACCCAAATTGGCTGCGGTACCACACTCAACTACCTGACTAAAATTCCGGTTATCAATCAATTTCGGCAGCTCGACGTAAGTGCAGGTGGTCAAGGTGCACCACTTGTTCCTATTGGCGACCAACAACTCTTCTCCAAATTTGCCGATGGTTTTTTGAATTTAGGTGGCTTTGCCAACATCTCTACCACAAAAAACAACCAAGCACTTGCGTTTGATATCGCACCAGCAAATTTGCCCATGAATCGCTGGATGCAAGAAATTGGCTTGGATTACGATGCAAATGGAGCGCTTGCGCGCACTGGCAAAGTAGATCAGGCCACTTATTCCAAAGTATGCGCTGAAGATTTTTTTTTACTCAATGGTCCCAAATCGTTAGGTACGGAATGGCTAGAAGAAAATTACCTCCCTCATTTTAAGACTTTGAATTTACCTGATCGCTTGCGAACGCATTTAGAAGTATTGGTGCAAATGAGCCTCGCGGCATTCAAAAAATTAGACCTCACTGCTATCTACGTTAGCGGCGGCGGTGCGCACCACGACTTTTTGATGGAATTACTAGGCGCTTCTTTTGCCGGAACATTCATCAAACCCAACGCGCAACTCATCAACTTTAAAGAGGCGCTGATTTTTGCCTATTTAGGTGCACGCTTTCTCCGCAATGAACCTACAACGCTGTGCGAAGTTACAGGTGCTAAAGAAGCCTTGCGAACGGGGATTCTCCACGACTTTGAAGGGCGCATCTCCTAAAAAATGCACTATACCAGCTTAAAAATTGGTATTTTTGCAACGCTAACATCATAGAAAAATACGCATGAAAGAACTCCTCTCCAAATTTGAAAATAAAAGACCTGAAATCGTTTTTGAATGGAAAGATTCCCAAACAGAAGCAGAGGGTTGGGTGGTCATCAACTCCTTGAGGGGTGGGGCTGCCGGAGGAGGCACCCGCATGCGAGTCGGTCTAGACAAACGCGAAGTAGAGTCCTTGGCCAAAACCATGGAAGTTAAATTCACTGTAGCAGGGCCAGCAATTGGCGGTGCCAAATCTGGCATCAACTTTGACCCCAAAGATCCGCGCAAAAAAGAAGTATTGCAAAGATGGTTTGCCGCGGTCTCTCCGCTTCTCAAATCTTACTATGGTACGGGCGGAGACCTCAACGTGGACGAAATCCATGAAGTAATTCCCATGACTGAAGACTGCGGTGTTTGGCACCCTCAAGAAGGCGTGTTCAACGGGCATTTCAAGCCCAATGATACTCAAAAAATCAACCGTATTGGTCAACTACAGCGAGGCGTAGCCAAAATACTTGAAAACGAGCAATACAGCCCTGAACTCAGTAAAAATTACGTTGTTGCAGACATGATTACTGGCTATGGTGTTGCCGCATCCATCGAACACTACTACAACATTTGGGGAGGTCAATTGGCTGGCAAACGCGTCTTGGTACAAGGCTGGGGCAATGTTGGATCGGCTGCCGCCTACTATCTTGCCCAAAAAGGTGCCATAGTAGTTGGGATCATTGACCGCGTTGGCGGTCTTATTCAGACAGAAGGTTTCACATTTGAGCAAATTCGCGATCTTTTCATTTCAAAAAATGGCAACGAACTCAATGCACCCAACCTACTCAGTTACGACGAAGTAAATAGCTCATTTTGGTCAACTCCTGCTGACATCTTTATTCCATGTGCGGGAAGCCGCATGATCACCGAAGCACAACTCAATCAATTGCTAGCTGCTGGCGTAGAAGTCATTTCTTCTGGGGCAAATGTACCTTTCGCGGATCAAGAAATCTTTTTTGGACCTATTGCCGAAAAAGCAGACGCTTCGCTCGCTCTTATTCCAGATTTTATCGCCAACTGCGGCATGGCTCGCGTTTTTGCTTACCTCATGAGCTCAGATATAGAAAGCTTGGACGATGCGCTTATTTTTGAAGATGCCAGCCAAACCATTTTCAAAGCACTCCAAAACACGCATCAAATGAATCCTAGTACAAGAGGAATCGCCAAAACTGCTTTTGAAATTGCACTCAAGCAACTCGTTTAAATCAACATTGTGGAACTATCGCTCGTACTTATTTTTTGCATCGGCTATGCCGCGATCAGTTTAGAACATCTACTCAGAATCGATAAGCTGATACCGGCTTTGCTCATGATGACCCTTTCTTGGGCCCTCATTGCTTTGAATACCACAGACATACATGCGCTGAGCGACAACTTACTGCATCATTTTGGCAAAATAGCAGAGATCCTGATTTTCTTAATGGGCGCAATGGCCATTGTAGAAATGATCGATTACTTCGATGGTTTCAAAAGTGTACAAGCCCTCATCAAAGTCAAGACCGCATACCAATTACTGCTGGTGGTCTCTATTCTTGCTTTTATCCTTTCTGCCATCATCGACAACCTGACCGCAACCATTGTACTCATCTCTATTTTACGCAAAATAGTAACAGACAAAGAGCTGCGCATGTGGATGGCTGGCTTTGTGATCATTGCTGCCAACGCTGGTGGAGCTTGGTCTCCGATTGGTGATGTCACCACCACCATGCTCTGGATTGCTGGAAAAGTGAGTGCGTTAAAATTAATCGAACACATCTTTCTACCAGCCATTGTTACTTTACTCATTCCGTTGCTCATCGCCAAAAAAATCAAGATTTTCAAGCAAGAACTACCACCCACAAAAAACATTAAAAAAAACAAAGTCTCCGCTTTCATTCTCATCAGCGGGCTTTTGCTCATTATTTTTGTTCCAATTTTCAAAACCATCACGCACCTCCCACCCTACATGGGAATGATGTTTTCATTAGCAATTTTTGCAATTATCGGAGAAATAGCGAGCAAACGCCACCTGAATTTAAGCGCTCTCCACGAGCAAGAACAAAGCGGACACGTGGGCCCAACCCTAAAAGCACTTAGTAAAATTGAAATGCCTTCCATTCTCTTTTTCTTGGGCATCCTGATGACCGTTTCTGGCATGGAGAGCCTAGGAATGATCGAACAACTCGGTGAAAATGTATTGGCCTCGGGTATCTCCAAAGAACTATACATTTCATTTTTAGGCGTAGCTTCGGCCATCATAGACAACGTTCCTTTGGTGGCGGCAAGCATTGGCATGTTCAAAGATGGCATGGATGCCGATGCTTGGCATTTTATTGCCTACACAGCGGGGACGGGCGGCTCCATTCTGATCATTGGCTCGGCGGCTGGTGTGGTAGCCATGGGCATGGAAAACATCGGTTTTGGTTGGTACCTCAAGCGCTTCTCACTGCTGGCTCTTGCTGGTTATCTTGGTGGCGTACTGACTTTCTTAATGTTTTGATCTCATGCAAGAAAATGCCTATCAAGCATGTGTTAGTTGGTTATTTGAGCGCTTTCCTTCCTATCAAAATGTAGGGGCAGAGGCCTACAAACCAGGTCTAGAACGGGTATTTGAATTGCTCGATATCCTACAAATTGATCCGAAAAAAATACCCACTATTCACATCGCAGGAACAAACGGCAAAGGTAGTACCGCCGCCTATTGCGCGAGCCTGCTGCAAGAAAGCGGCCTCAAGGTAGGTTTATTTACCTCACCGCATATTTTCGATTTTTCAGAACGGATTAGGGTGAATGGTTGTCCGATCGCTCAAAGTTATGTGATTGATTTTTGCACGCGTTTTCAAAACTTGAATTCGACAATTGACGCTAGTTTTTTTGAACTCACCTTCGCAATGGCCCTCTCCTATTTTGAGGCTCAACAATGCGACTACATCGTTATAGAAACAGGGCTGGGTGGTAGACTAGACGCTACCAATGTCGTCAGTCCCAAAGTAAGTATCATTACCAATATTGGTTTGGATCACCAAGAATTCCTTGGCAACACGCTTGAGTCAATTTCAGGTGAAAAAGCAGGAATCATCAAAACAAAAATACCTGTCATCATCGGTGAAAAACAAGCGGAAACTAAGTGTATTTTTGAGCACCAAGCTAAGCTGAACAACGCACCTCTCTTTTTTGCCGAAGATTTTCAATCTGTCATTCCAAATAAGCAATTATCTGGGTATCGAGCAAATAACTTCAAAACAGCTTTGCTTGCGCTCAAAGTAATTGGTTTTGAACTTTCATCTGATGTGCAAGGTAAAGCGCTTGAAAACCTTCAAACCAACACTGGTTTTTTTGGTCGCTTAGAGACGTGGCAGCAGTCGCCAAAAATTATGATTGATGTATCACACAACCCCGCTGGAATAGCAGCCACCCTCCCCTTGATTGAAACAGAATGTAAAGGGCAACTTTTTATTTTGTACGGTGCTGCCAAAGACAAAGATGCCAGCGAAATTTTAGCCTTGTTTCCAAGTCAAGCAAAAGTTGCGGCTTGTATATTTAGCAATCCAAGGTCTAAAAATCTTGAAGAATGGCAGGCATTAGGTGTTCAGACGGTTTACGACAACCTTCCGCTAGCCATAGATGACCTTAAAAAGCAAATGCAGCCTACCGACTTAATTTGGATTACAGGCAGTTTTTTCTTAATCTCGGACTTACCCTCCGAGAAAAAGATTTTTTAAAGTATCTTTGCAGTAATGGAAAAGCAAGTCATCCTCAATGCCACCCAGCTCGAACTGACGCTCAAACGCCTTTCCCATGAACTCATTGAGACTCACAACAACTTTGAAAATTCAATTCTTATTGGTCTCCAGCCGCGTGGTATTCACGTCACCACCCGTATCAAAGCGCAGCTTGAAGCGATATTAACACAGCCCATTCAGGCGGGCAATCTCGACATCACCTTTCACCGCGACGATTTTCGCCGAAGAGAAACACCTTTACTCCCAAGTATCACCAATATCGATTTCTCCATAGAAAACAAGCGCATCATCCTCATCGACGATGTCTTATTTACAGGTCGGACCATCCGTGCAGGGCTAGATGCGCTGCTTACATTTGGCCGCCCGTCGCAAGTACAGCTACTCGCCCTCATAGACCGTCGTTTTAGCCGAGATTTACCAATTCAGGCAGATTACATCGGCAAAACCGTAGACACTTTGACCTCTGAAAGGGTTGCTGTTGAATGGAAAGAAATCGAAGGTCAAGATCAAGTATTATTATTCACAAAAGAAGGCAATGAAGCAGCTCAGCGTTGATCACCTCACCGGTATCGTAGACCTCACCCGTCAAGACATCGAACTCATCCTCGAAACCGCTGCTCGTTTCAAAGAAGTCATCAATCGCCCCATTAAGAAAGTTCCTTCACTCCGAGACATCACCATTGCTAATGTCTTTTTTGAAAACTCGACCCGTACGCGTTTGTCCTTTGAACTTGCCCAGAAGCGCTTGTCGGCAGATGTCGTCAATTTCAGTGCAGCAAGTTCTTCGGTCAAAAAAGGGGAAACGCTTGTAGATACCGTCAATAACATCCTCGCCATGAAAGTCGATATGGTGGTGATGAGGCACCCCAATCCCGGCGCTGCCAAATTTTTATCGCAAAAAATCAAAGCCAGAGTGGTCAATGCCGGAGACGGCACACACGAACACCCCACCCAAGCGCTCCTAGACGCCTTCTCTATCCAAGAAAAACTGGGTAGTGTTGAAGGAAAAAAGGTAGTAATTGTCGGTGACATTCTGCATTCAAGAGTGGCCTTAAGCAACATCTATTGCTTGCAAAAACTCGGTGCAGAAGTCATGGTCTGCGGACCCAGCACCCTGATTCCTAAATATATCTCCGAATTGGGTGTCAAAGTTTCAAACAACCTCCGAGAAGCACTCGAATGGTGCGATGTCGCCAATATGCTCCGCATCCAACTCGAACGTCAAGACATCAAATACTTCCCTTCGCTCAGAGAATACGCACAATTATTTGGCCTCAACAAAGCGCTACTTGACAGCCTCTCCAAAGAAATTGTCATCATGCACCCTGGTCCGATTAACCGAGGCGTTGAAATCTCCTCAGATGTAGCGGATTCCCCTCAAAGTATCATTCTAGACCAAGTAGAAAACGGTGTAGCGGTCCGAATGGCTGTTATTTATTTGCTCGCCGCGAAAATCGAAAGATAATTTCGCTATTTTTGAGCAAACCACTGCTATGAATTTTTCAGTAGACCCGCAAGGTCAGATTGTAGTTGTCAGTACCGAAGTTGAAAAACTAGACGCCAGTAATGCCCCAGAGCTCAAAGCTCATTTTCTGCAGCTCAACAAAGTGGGCACGAACTACATCGTACTGGACATGTCAAAAACCAAATACTGTGACTCTTCTGGGCTATCTGCGGTGCTTATTGCCAACCGACTTTGCAAAGACACCAACGGTAAATTTGCGCTTACAGGCCTGCAACCGAGCGTACTCAAACTCATTGAAATCGCACAGCTCGACAAAGTGCTTACCATCGGGAATTCAAAAGACGCCGCGCTCGATTTACTCGCACAGTGAGTTTTGAACTCCACATACTCGGCTCAGGAGCAGCTTTGCCTACAAGTAAAAGACAAGCAACTGCACAATACGTCAATTGCAACGAACGTCATATACTCATCGATTGTGCAGAAGGAACCCAACAACAATTGCGCAAATACGGCCTTAAACTCCAAAAAATTCAATATATCCTCATCTCTCACCTCCATGGTGATCATTTTTTTGGACTTCCAGGGCTCCTTTCTACCATGCATTTATTGGGCCGCAACAAGCGCTTGCAAATTTTTGGACCTCCCGGATTAGAAGACCTCATCAAGGCCATGTTAGCAGCTGGTGGGCATCCGCTTGAATTTGATCTTTCTTTTCATACGATAGCTCCTGGAAAAAACCAGCTCATTTTCGAGGACCGACTCATTGAAATTTATGCATTTGCGCTCAAACACCGAATCCCTACAATTGGATACAGAATCAACGAAAAACCCAAACCCCTCAATCTGGATAAAAAAGCAATTGCCAACGCTGGCCTACTCATTGAAGACTTTGCCAAGCTCAAAGCGGGTAAATCCATTGAACGAGCTGGAAAATTGTACGATTATAAAGATTTCACACTAGGTAGTGTGCCTACCTATAGCTACGCCTATTGCTCGGATACAAAGCCGAGCCCCAATTATTTAGAAGCAATTGAAGGAGCAGACTTAGTATATCATGAGGCCACTTTTACGGAACAGCATTTAGAGCGTGCCAAAAGCACTTTTCACTCTACGGCAAAGCAAGCCGCAGAACAAGCCAAACGCGCCAAGTGCAAGTACCTTCTCTTAGGTCATTTTTCTTCGAGGTACGACGATGCGGTCATACATATTGCAGAAGCAAGCGCCGTGCATCCGGATGTAAAAGCTGCCGAAGACGGCATGCATATTGTGCTCGGGAAATGGTCTGCTACTTTTGGGAACGCTGGTAAAATACAAAAGCCACAATAGCAAAAAGCATATTGGGTAACCAAACCGACCAAAGCGTCGGGAAACCGACCTTTACAGCAGCAACAGTCAGCATTTTCATGGCAAAAATGTAAACAAAAATAAAGGCCAAGCCAATGGCAATGTTCATGCCGATGCCACCGCGCTTTTTTTGCGAGGCCACCGAAACGCCGATAATGGTGAGGATATAAGTGGCAAATGGAAATGCAGTTCGTTGGTGGAGTTCGATTTCAAATTCTGGAACTAACTTAGAACCCTTTAACTTTTCGCGCTCAATGGCGTGTTTGAGCTCGGTAAAAGTAAGCGCTTGGGCTGCGTTGTCCCGTTGGGCCATCTCTTCTATGCGATAGACAAACGCGGTGTCTTTGTGTCGACCATGTATGAGCTTTGACTTCGGGAAATCATAATTTTTTTCGTAGTAGTCCGTGAGTTCCCACTGATTGGTTCCGGGTTTGTTTTTGGCAAAACGCGCGCGTAAAAAATAAATGGGCTCGTTGTTTTTATCCCATTTTTGAATAGTGAGGTCATTGATGCGCTGCTCTTGAGCATCGTAGTTAGAAAAATACACCAGCTCATTGCCAGGATACTCCGCCTGGTAGTTATTGACCGTCAATACATCGCGGTAGTAGCGTTCTTCAAAGGCCAAGCGCACTTTGTTGGTTCTCGGAATGATCAAATGGTTGAGCACAAGGGACATGATGGTGAGAATTGTGGCACCAATGAAATAAGGTCTTAAAAAACGTGTCACGGGCCTTCCGGAAAACCATATCGGGATGATCTCTGTATTTTGAGCCATTTTGCCCGTAAACCAAATCACGGATAAAAAAATGATCATCGAGGAAAATGTGTTTCCGTAATACAGAATAAACGTAACGTAATACTTGAAGAAAATTTCTTGAAGGGGTGCTTTGTTGCTGATGAACTCACTCAATTTTTCGGAGATGTCAAAAACAACAGAAAATAACATAATGAGCCCCAGCATGAAAAAGAACGTGCTCAGGAATTTCTTGATGATATAACGATCGATGCGTTTGAGCATAGTTATAAGCGCTGGCCTAGTTTAGGAACGACTCGGTTTTTCCAGGCGACGAATTCACCGCTGGCAATTTTCTCGCGTGCCACGCGCATGAGTTCGAGGTAAAAGGCGAGGTTATGGATGGTCGCAATTTGAATACCCAAGTACTCACCTGTTTTGATGAGGTGGCGCAAATAAGCTTTGGTATAGACTTGATCAACCCAGACTTTACTTGAAGGATCTAACGAAGTAAAATCCTTGGCCCATTTCTCATTTTTAATATTGATAGTGCCCTCCCAGGTGTAAAGTAAACCATGGCGCGCATTTCTACTCGGCATCACGCAATCGAACATATCGACACCCAAAGCAATAGATTCCAACAAATTAATTGGCGTTCCGACACCCATTAAGTAGCGTGGCTTCTCAGTGGGCAAAATTTTGCACACTAAATCGGTCATTTCATAGAGTTCGTCGTCGGGCTCGCCAACAGAAAGCCCGCCAATAGCGTTACCAACGGCATCAAAAGAAGCAATAGCATGTGCCGATTCTACTCGGAGGTCTTTGTAGGTGCTGCCCTGAACGATTGGAAATAACGCTTGTTCGTAGCCATATTTAGGTTCAGTTTGATCCATGGATGTAAAGCAACGGGCCAGCCAACGGTGCGTGAGGTGCATGGAGCGTTTGGCGTAGGCGTAATCGCAAGGATACGGCGTGCATTCGTCAAAAGCCATGATGATGTCTGCGCCAATACTGCGTTGAATTTCAATGGCGCGTTCTGGCGTAAAAAAATGATAGCTTCCATCGATATGTGATTGAAACTTAACCCCTTCTTCTTGTATTTTACGCGATCCTGAAAGCGAATAAACTTGATAGCCCCCGCTGTCTGTTAGAATTGGCCGCTCCCAACCTATAAACTGATGTAAACCACCTGCTGCTTCTAAAACATCTGTGCCTGGTCTTAGAAACAAATGGTAGGTATTCCCCAAAATAATTTGCGCATTGATGTCGTCTCTGAGCTCTTGTTGGTGCACTCCTTTTACAGAACCAACGGTGCCAACCGGCATAAAAATGGGCGTCTCGATGGTGCCGTGAGCGGTGTGTAACCTTCCGAGGCGTGCTTTAGATTGAGAATCTGTTTTTAAAAGGTCAAAGTGCATAACAATGTTGAAAAATACCTGAAGCAAAGATACGGGTATTTAAATTCCCTAGACATCTTTGTACTCAGAGATGACTTACTTACCTAGCATTCAAAACGACTATTGGGCTTACCTCCTATTCAGTGCACTGTTGTTGAGTGCTATTCAATTGTTCTATGTATTTTATTTCTATGCAAGATTCGCCTACAGACCGAGCAAACCAAGCACTGACAACCCACAATACCCACCTGTTTCTGTGATTATTGCTGCGCGCAATGAATCCGACAACCTCTACGAACACCTACCCAGTATTCTCAGTCAGGACTACCCCAACTACGAAGTGATTGTTGTCAATAACCAAAGTATCGACGACAGCAACTGGATTTTAACGGCTTTTGCCCAGCAATTTCCGCAATTAAAGGTTGTAGAAATCTCGCGCAGCCCTCACCTCAAACCCGGTAAAAAACTACCCATCACGCTCGGTATCAAAGCGGCTACACACGATTTTTTTGTACTGACCGACGCCGATTGTCAGCCACTGAGCAACCAATGGCTCAAGCACATGATCAGCGGCGTATCCGCACAAAGGCAATTTGTGATTGGCTACAGCCCTTTTACCAAATCCAAAGGCTTTTTGAATAAACTCGTTCGTTATGACAACGCCTGGATGGGTGCCAGCTCATTCAGCTATGCACTTGCAGACAAACCATTCAAGGCAAGTGGCCGCAATTTAGCGTATACAAAAGCCTTATTCCAAAAAGTAAACGGTTTCAAATCCCACTACGCAATCAGTCCTGGTGACGACGACTTGCTGCTTCAAGATGCACTCCATTTCACAAAGGCTTGTGTCCAAGACGACCCCGCTTCGTTTGTGCGTTCAGCGGCCCCTAATACCTGGACCGATTGGTTTCGACAAAAAGCCAAATACCATATCAGCTCTGCTCGCTACCCATTTATTAAGAAAGTATTGTTAGGAATCTATCCGCTCAGCCTGATTTTGATGTGGTTTTCTTTTGTTGCTTTGTGCTTGAATTTAACTTACTTGCCCCTAGGCGCAAGTGTATTTATTGGAATTATTGCAATGAAATGGTGGTTTCAAGGCATCTGCTTTAAAAGACTCGGCGAAAAGAAACTCATGTTGTTTTTTCCAGTTTGGGATTTATTTTACAGCATCCTGATGCCCATCGTTTATTACATCTCCGAAAGGCAAAAATATTACCGATGGTAGAAAACGAGCATTTATCTGAGAAAGCAAAGCACGACCTCAATTTGGTCGCCGCAGCGCGTTCTGGGAGCCAAGCAGCTTACGCTGACCTCATGGATCGCTACCGCGATTCCATTTACTTCATGATGCTCAAAATGGTGAAAAATTCGGACGATGCCGACGACCTCACTATCGAAGCCTTCGGCAAAGCTTTTGCACGCCTTGACCAATACTCGCCGAGCTTTGCCTTCAGTACTTGGCTATTTAAAATCGCGTCCAACAACTGTATCGACTTTATCAGAAAAAAACGCATCGAGGTGACGTCTATAGACAGAGGTATTACCACCAGCGATGGCGAACGCATGCACATCGATGCCAAATCACAAACCCTGAACCCAGAAGAAACGATCATCCAAGGCCAACGCCTCGTGCACATGCGTCTTTTGGTGAGTAAACTCAAACCGAAATACCGCGAACTCGTCGAGAAGCGCTATTTTGAAGAAAAAAGCTACGAAGAAATTGCCGAAGAATTGAACCTACCACTCGGCACTGTCAAGGCTCAATTGTTTCGCGCGAGAGACTTTTTAGCCGCCATGATGCAGCAGACCAAAGACAGCATTTAATGTCACTCCTCGAGCAGTATTTTCCAGATTTAAGCCCTGAGCAAAAACAACAATTTGCAGCCCTAGAAGGGCTCTATCAGACTTGGAATGCTCAAATCAATGTCATTTCACGCAAAGACACTGATCACTTTTATGAACGCCATGTATTGCATTCCTTAGCCATTGCAAAAGTGGTCACCTTTTTACCAGGCGCAGCAATTTTAGATATTGGTACAGGAGGAGGTTTTCCAGGAATTCCACTGGCCATTCTTTATCCAGAAGTTGATTTTCACTTAGTTGATTCTATTGGAAAGAAGATCAAAGTAGTGCAGGAAGTAGCCAATAGCCTTGGCCTTACAAATGTCCGGGCAAGTCATGCTAGGGCTGAAACAATCAAAGATCGCTACGATTTTATTGTGAGCAGAGCCGTTACCCAAATGCCGGTGTTCTTAACTTGGGTAAAAGGAAAAAGCGCGACAAAAAACAAGCATTCCTTTAAAAATGGAATTCTATATCTCAAAGGTGGAGACCTCAGCGAAGAACTCGCTGGCATCAAATATCCTTGCAAAGAGTTCCCTATTGCAAATTTCTACAAAGAAGCGTTTTTCGAGACGAAAAAGGTAGTTTACGTTCAGCTTGTGCCTTAACACTTAATGCTTAAAGAGAAGGGCCGAAGCATAGGCTTTGATAGCGCGTTTCTCACCAAAAGAATCTACCTTTTCGTGGGTTGTAGCTTTGATACTCAACTCTTCGGGTAACAGATTTAAGATTGCACCTAAAACTGCCTGCATTTTTTCGATATGCGGATTTACTTTCGGGGTTTCAAGAATTACCGTTGCATCAATATTCACGATGCCATAGCCTTTTTCACTGATCAATTGAAACACTTTTTCAAGTAAGATTTTAGAATCAATGCCTTTGAATTGTGGGTCTTGATCTGAGAAATGAAAACCGATGTCGCGCAAGGCCAAAGCACCTAAAAGTGCATCGCAAATAGCATGAATCAAGACGTCTGCATCAGAGTGCCCTACAGCTCCGAACTCCGACGGGATTTGAATACCGCCAATCCAGAGCGGATACCCCGCTGCGAGTTGGTGTACATCTACGCCGTAGCCAATGCGTAAGTTTGGTTTGTGTTGCATTTAGTTACCGCCTAAATTGAGTCTTAATGTAAAGCGCAAGGTATTGGCTAGCGGACTCTGACGGCCATTCAAGGAAGCCAAGTAAGAAAAGTCGATGGCAAACATATTGTACTTGAGTGAGGCTCCTAAGTTCAGGAATTGGCGGTTACCTTTGTTTTTGTTTTCGTAAAAAACACCTCCGCGCAAGGCCAACACATCGCTGTACCACCATTCTGCACCTGCTGCAATATTGATTTCGGCTAATTCTTCTTTCAAACGGGTTCCTTTCACAATTTGGTAAGTACCGTCTGTGTTTTGAATGTAGTCGCCGTTTTCATCTTCGGCCAGCACGCCCGGAGCATCATAGAAAGATTGCATCATCGAAGTAATGATACCTACATCGCCGTTCATACCGGCTAACATCACGTAGTCGCCGTCGATGAGTTTGTAAATGGCTGGCGTCGGAACCAACAATCGTTGGAGGTCGAGAGAAAACGTAACCTTGTTGTATTCGTCGAATTCAGCTAAAAAGCTATTGCCAATTTTGAGGTTCATCGGGATGAAATCGCGGCGAGATAACTCTGAATACGAAACTTTGTTTCCAATGTTATTGATCGTCATGCCGAAAGTGTAGGTTCCGTCGGTGTTGCCAATCTTTGCATCGTCGTTGAAATAACTAAATGATAGATCTGCGGCACCCACCACTCCAGGTTTGGTATTGACACCCGCAACCGTAAGGCCGCCGGTTAAGTTGGAATAGGCAAATTTACCATTGACGCCGATACTGAAGCGGTCTGCCAATTTGAAGGCGTAGGCGCCTACGAGCTCAAACTCACTTGGTTTGTCGTCGCGGAGGACATCGCCATTGATATCCGTAAATGTAATTTCACCGAGACTAAAGTAGCGCAATGCACCACCAATAGAATGTATTTTATTGAGTTGTTTGTAGCCTGCTAAATACGATAAATGGATATCGTTGGTGAGTTGGCGCAACCAGGGTGTGTAAGACAAACTGACTTCAGACTTTTCTTTGGCAAAACTGAGCAAGGAAGTATTCCAGTAAACAGATGTGGAGTTGGCGCTTAGTGCAGTACCGGCATCTCCCATTCCGCCGGCACGAGAATCTGGTGTGATGGCCATAAATGGCAATGAAGTGGTAATGGTATTGAGCTGGAGGTCGTTGTCTGTAACGCCAGAACCACCAGTTGGTTGTGCCAATGCATGCTGGTAAATAAAGAGCGTGCAAATTGCAATTAAAATGTGATCAAATCTTGGACTTTTCATAGAGGAGGTAAAGATAGGGAATTTCTATTTTAGGATGACAAGTTTTTCAGTTTGCTCTGCGTAAGCCCCCTCCGGAGTTTGAACGCGAAGACGATACAAATAGGTACCTCGCGCCAATTCATCGCCAAAATCATCGCGGCCATCCCAAAACAACCCCGAGACGCGAAAACCAGCTGTCGGCACTTCCTGTGCAATGGTTTTGACCAAACGACCCGAAACCGTAAAGATTTGAATTTGCACATCCAATGATGAACAAGACTGGTTGTGTTCAAACATAAATTCAGTACGCGTCGTGAAAGGATTCGGATAATTGAGCACGTGCTGCAATACAGGTGCTTCTTTAGACTGCACCACAAAGTCTATCTGAGCAGTGGAGGAATTGTTATTGACATCCCATACTTTCAATGATAAAGTATGCGGCCCAGGGCTTAAATTTTGGAATTGGTAACGCACCTCACCTGCTTGGTAAGAATCTAAGCTTGCCGCGTAGAAATCATTGAGCACAATGGGCTGAGCAGTTTGCCCGTCGAGTACCGCAACGATATCGTGACCAATGCCATTGCCCACAGTATTGATGCCATTTGCATCGGCAACTTTCGCTAATAATACTGGGTTTTCATCTGTCACCGATCCATTGACAAAACCCTCTTGATTCATGTACAAATCAATTGCCGGACCTTGATCGTCAGCGACTCCATTTGGATCGATACCACCTACATAAAATAAGGTATCAAAACCCTGTGCATCTGTCTGACCGTTATGGCCGTAGTAGGAGATTTTGCCGAAATCAATTTGCAGCGCGATATCTTTTGGAACTACAAATTCAAAATCAAAATACCCGTTATTGATACTGCTCTGTCCACGGTAGATGCGGTTGGTTTGCTGCTCATATGCAATGATCGGGGATGCTTCGTCTTGACCTAGCGTATTTTGCGTTTTGCGCTTGTCGAAGATTGTTGGTGTCAAGACCCCATTCCAATTGCTCAATAATGCACCATTGTAATCTTCGATATGCCCTTTTATCCGCACTTTGCTCAGCGCCTGAAGTGTGTCGGGTTGCTGTTGCGGATCAAGGCCATTGATGCTGTCCGTAACAATGCGGTAGCGAGGCAGGGCCAAACGCAATGCTGGGTCGCCAATGAGTGTAAAACTTCTTTTGTTCGATGAACTTACGGAAGCTGCATTTTTGGTTCTGCGGGCGAGTTCACCAAATTCATAAGCCTCGCCATTCGGGTATCGATTGAAAACTCTTTCGATCAATTTGATCCCGATATTGCTATTGACTCCAAAATACACAGAGCGCGTTGTTGTGAGCATCGCTACTGCACCGCCCGACGGATTCAAAAAGACCCATTCACCTGCTGAAACGCGCTCGGGGTCATCGAAACGGGTGAATTCACAGGTGGCAGATACAAAGAGATGCAAAGCATGGATATTATTCCAACTATTGATCTGATCGATAGAAACCACGCGTTCTTCTGCCAGACCAACCTCACCTCCGTGGCCGATATAATTGGCAACCAAGACGCCCCGTTGAATACTCGCATCAATAGCTGAAACCATCGCAGGAAAACGCTCTCCACCTGCGGTAACAACTTTCGGAAAGGCATCCATATAGAGTTTGTTGTAATTGATTTCCGGATTCAGCATTTTAGAGATCGCGTATTGCGGTTCGGCATCTGTATTGATGAAATAACCGCCTTCGCGGTTGTCTGTCATGACTAAATACTGATTGCGCCAATCGCCAAATGTTTTATCGGTTTGTGTACCCATGCAGCATGAACTGGTTACCGGATAAAAATTAGAGCCATTTTTCATATAATGTTCAATTTTGTCGACGACCTGCTTTGCTTGCACAGAGGTGCTCACAATCAAGCGGCCAACACCGATGTCCATCATGTCTGCTGCGCTCATCGACTCAGCGTCGTCGAGTATGCCAAAAAAGTCATCCACGACCATCGCGTCAATTGCGTTCTCACTGCTCATCATTTGGTAAGTCACCACGAAATTATTGTTGTTGGGCTCTCTATTCTTGGGGTCATAAGTGCCATCCCCGAACAAAAGCAAATATTTGGGCTTCTGGGCCGGATCACTTAACAATGCGCGGTCGTAAAACATTTTGGCAAAACGACGTATGGCCCCAGGGTCTTGCATGCCCGAACTGAATTCGTTGTAGATAGCCTGCGGCTGCACGACATGTACTGATAACCCATTTGCCCGATGCAAATCGGCAAGGCGATTGGCTTGACCTAAAAAGTCAGGGTGAGCAACAATTAAATAATCTGCAAGTTCCAGAGCATGTAAATTCTGATAGCCGACGCTTCCAATTTTTTCAGGCGTAAAGTAAGAGCTGCCATTTGCTACTACAAACTCTTTGTAGCCGGCAGTCGATTTAATGGTGCCTGTTCCACCCTGAAGCTCGATGGGAAGGCGGACAGGATTGTGTCGGTCTGTTACATCCCAAACAAATCCATTACTCGTTAAATTTCCAATTTGATACGCAGCAATAGCTGATCCAACCGACCACTTTGCAACTCTAAAGTTAAGTTGGCTGCCCACAAATGTAAGATTGCGCTGTGCATTGATCAAAATGCGATCTAGGTAGGTCACCACACTTGGCGACAAACGATTGATATTGATCGAGAGATTCAGTGTTGAGGAAGGGGTAGAATCTGCACAAGACAAGGTGCCGCGTTGATAGTACGAACCAGAATGTGGCATAACCATCTGACCTATCATTTCGCTGCCATTTTTGAGTGAAATCTGATTGCCAGTGGTTCGCGAATTGGAGGCATAGCTGACCTGGAAACGAACTGGATCTGCCGCTATGTTAGGTATCGTGAAATTGAAATTTTGACTCAAATTGACATCAAACTCTTCGCCGTACCAACGCTGACCGCCCTTGACCAAATTTTCGAGGTCATTTTCGTAGACGTCTCGATAGGCATAGCTTGTAATAGTGGTGTCTGCCGGATTATCAATGGTCTGAGCAGTGCTGATCCGAAGCGGCGCGATGTCTGAACCGATGTAGATGTAATAAAAAGACTGATCGCTGTAAGGGTGGCGCGTTTGATTGAATTGGTTGCCACCAGAGAGCTCCCAACGATGTGCTCCCCAACCATAAAACAAAATGTAATCATTGGCGTCGAAGGTCCCGTCGGCCTCACCAATAATGACAATAGCATTTTGGGCTAAGTCATCTGTTATGGGGCTCGCATTTGCCTCGGGAATGACACCTTCTCCGTTCCCAAATATGTGAACATGTGCAGGATTTAAATTGGTGGTATTGAAACCACACGCTTCTAAAAAGTCCCGATCGATTTTGTAAATACCGTCCTTTGTCACTGCAATCCGGTACCATTTGCCGCTCGTGCTTCCGAGTACAGAACTGGCTACGTAATCTTTTGTTTGAACCGCATATTTGCTCTTTGTTTGGAAATCAAAACGAGTCAAGCGCTCCAAGGTGCCATTATGATTGCGAAAGGGTAGTACATAACAAGAAAGAAGTGGCTGCCCAGCTTCCGTGAGAACTTTTGCATCGATTTGAATGCTATCTTGGAAGGCAAGGCCAATTTTATCAAAAATGACCTGTTGGTCTTTCGGTATTTTTTCGTACACCAAGGAAAGAATTTCGACTTCTTGGTTCGGATTGCTTTGTTTTTGCTGAAATGCAAAAAATGGTTGGCCGTTATCGAGGCCAAAACCTTTCACAACTTGGACATCATAGGTGTCTTCACCCATTGTAATGCGTTCTGTTCCCGTCCAATCCAAAACAATTGTTTGGACTTGTGCAGAAGACGAAATTGTTGGGAAGAAACACAGAAAAAGAAATAGACGACCAAAATAATTCATGAAACTTGGAGTTTTAAGCGCTAGAAAAACGTCAATTTATTTATTTTATTTGAATAAATATTCGATATTTGTAACCTTTGAAACCTGAATAACGTTAAGATTGTTCGTGCTAAAACCAACTTTCGTGAAAATAGTCAAACCGCTTCTAGCCGTCCAGATAGGCCTCATTACCTTGATAATGAGCAACATATCATGGGCTCAAGACCCTACTTTTACGCAATTCTATGCCAATCCGACCTATCTGAATCCCGCCCTTGCTGGTTCATCCGGATGCCCTAGAGTTTCGTTAAATTACCGTAACGAATGGCCTCAATTAACGGGCAATTACGTTACTTATGCAGCTGCATACGACACCTACGCCAAAAATATCTCCGGTGGTTTTGGATTGCTCGCCATGCACGACCAGCAGGGTCAAGGTACCATCCAAACTTCTATGATTGGAGGTATTTACTCCTATAATGCCAAAGTCACGCGCAAGTTTTCAATCATGTTCGGAGCCCGAGCAGCTTATTTTCAAAAATTCCTCGATTGGGATAAACTCACATTCGGCGACATGATCGATCCACGACGCGGGTTCATTTACCAAACAGGCGACGTTCCTAGAGGTAATGGTCGCAGAGGTTTCTTTGATGTGAGCTTTGGAGCTGTTGGCTTCACCAAAAACTTTTACTTCGGCGTCGCTGGGCACCACCTCAATCGCCCAGACGAATCCATGATCCTCGGCGAGTCTCGCCTTCCTGTCAGAGTAACAGGACATATGGGTGCCAACATCAAAATCGGACAACGAGGCCGCTATTCCAGCACCACTTTCTTATCACCTAACATTATTTACCAGTACCAAAATGGTTTCCAAGAATTAAACATTGGAGCTTACCTTAAATACGAAAACTTCACAATCGGTGCTTGGTACCGCAACCGCGATGCTTTTATCATGACGGTTGGTATCAACACAGACAAATTTAAAGTGGGTTACAGTTATGACCTCACTGTATCTAAATTAGGTAACGGCATTTCAGGTGGTTCTCATGAAATCTCTATGGGTATCAACCTCAAGTGTAAAAAGAAACCAAAGAACTTTAGAAAAACGTCTTGTCCGTCTTTCTAATTGTAACCAAACGACAAAAAGAACTTTACGTTATAAACGCAAAAAATATGAAGCGATTGATTCAAAACATCTTCGGAATTGCACTAACAGGAATGTTGGTGCTTTCTTCGTGTTCTAAAGAGCGCTCTTCAGCTACCGGTTGGGAATTCAACAACTATAAAAACGGTGGTTTTGAAAAATTTGATGCCCGAGAACAAGAAACAGGCCCGGGTCTCGTCATGATCGAAGGGGGTACGTTCACCATGGGTCGTACCGAACAAGACGTCATGTCTGACTGGAACGCCAGCGCCGCAAGGGTAACGGTTTCTTCCTTCTACATGGACCGCACAGAGGTCACTAACTTCCATTGGTTAGAATACATGTACTGGATGCGCCGTGTTTATTACAAAACATACCCTCACGTCTACAAAAAGTGCTTGCCAGATACCCTCGCTTGGAGATCTGCACTCAGCTACAAAGAAAAATACGTCAATTACTATTTACGTCACCCATCTTACCGTGACTACCCTGTTGTCGGTGTTTCTTGGTTACAAGCAAACGACTTCTGTAAATGGCGTACTGACCGTGTCAACGAAGCTATTTTAGTGCGCGAAGGTATTTTAAAATGGCACTTTGCAGACGAAGGTAGTGCAGATGTTGGTGCAGCTAATCGCGCTGAATATGACAAAAAATATGCTTCCGTTCCACAAAACATGTTCTCTACAGAAAATTACCTCAATGGCAACTATACTGTAGAGTCTGAAGGTGGCTATGTCCTGAACAAAGACAGCAAACCCAAAGCACCAACCGATCAAAAAACGAAAAGAGCCGTTCCACGCGACCCATATCAACTCGAAAACTACGACCCAGTCTATGCGGATATGGACAACGGACGTCTTGGAACGCGCCCTGTCAAAATGGAAGACGGAATCTTATTGCCCTCTTACCGTCTACCAACCGAAGCTGAATGGGAATTTGCTGCCCTTGGCCTCATTGGTAACTTAGACCCTAACTCTGAAAACATCAACGATCGTCGTATTTATCCTTGGGATGGCCACTACGTTCGTCAAGAAGAAGAACAATTTGCCGGTGCCATTCAAGCCAACTTTGCGCGCGGCAAAGGAGACATGATGGGTGTTGCAGGTCGTTTGAACGACGGTGCAGACATCTCTGACCGCGTAGATTCTTTCTGGCCAAATGACTACGGTCTTTACCACATGGCAGGTAACGTTTCTGAGTGGGTTATGGATGTTTATCGCCCGCTTACCTCTGAAGTTGCCGATGGCTTTATGCCTTTCCGTGGCAACAAGTTCCAAACACAGCTACTCGTTCCTAACGGTCTCTATGACAAACCTGTCAAAGCCAATGAAAACATCTATGATGTTCACGGTATGAAAGAATTTGTCAACGAATTTGCACGCGTCAAGTATTTAGCCCACGCTAACAAGAAATACACTCAAGATGCTGGCAATAACTACCAATCTAATATGGCTGATAAATCAGCTACTAAAGATACAAGTGCGAAAGGAACAGATACTGCTGGTGCACAAGGCGCTCCTAAAAGCGGTTTTGTAAACAATAATCCTATGAATTCGAGAGTATATGCGAAACAAGATCCTCGCAAATACCAATTCAATGCACCATCGAATTATTACATCTCCAACAACTCTAAATTCACTTCTCAGGAACGCATGCAATTTGAGTTTTTGGATACGCTCAACATGATGCTAGATACCGCTATCGCGCTGCACAATCAAGGCCGCACAATTGCCGCTTCTGCATACATCGAACGCGTTCTTTTCAACAAAGACCTCCCGATCGAAATTCAAGAAGGTGCTAAAAAACAAGACCTCCTAGAACTTATGGCTTTGGCTTTTGACTATCCAGAACCTACTGCCTACCTCGGTATCGACACCGCTTTATTCAGCCGTGAATACTTAGAGCGCAAGTTTTTATCATACAGTACTGACCCTACCATCACTACCTGGATCATGACGCTCCGTAACGGACTCAGCGAATTCATTACCACTACAAAAGGTAGCCAGCGATGGAGAGACGTAACTGTAGAAGAAAATGCTGGTCGCCTGAACTACCGCAAAGACGACTACATTGATTACCTCGATGGCGATCTCGAATCTTCTATCTACTACAACAATTCTCAGAGAAAAGAAGAAATCAACAGCGGTATGCGCGATCCAAAATTAGTCATGTACCAAAGTGAACACGAAAACTTCAACCTCGGAAATGAGGGCATCAACGCCGGTAAATCAGGTTGGCCAACTACCCTGGTTTCTGACAAGAGTCGTGTTTATAAAGGTGGCTCATGGGCCGATATGGCTTATTGGTTAGCAGTTGGTAACCGTCGTTTCTTAGACGAAGACAAATCCTCGGCCACAATTGGTTTCCGTTGTGCCATGGACAGAATTGGTAGCTCTCGCAGACCAGATATCAAAGAATAAAATCAAATCGCATAGATTATCCAATTAAAGCCCGAATACTCGGGCTTTTTTTTTGCAAATTTGTGACATGGAAAAATGGCTTGCAATTTTTGATGCCTGCAGTGGGGTCTCTACTGACAGCAGAAATATTCAGAAAGACTGTTTGTACGTCGCGCTCAAAGGTGCCAATTTTGACGGTAACCAATTTGCTACTGCTGCAATTCAAAGCGGTGCCAAATTTGCTATTGTCGACGAAGCGGCATACGCCAACGAAACAACCATTTTCTATGTCCCTAATGGTCTGCATTTTTTACAGCAGCTGGCACATGCCCATCGCATGCGCTTTCAAATTCCTTTATTAGGTATTACGGGTAGTAACGGTAAAACCAGCACTAAAGAACTCGTCAATTGTGTATTGAGCAGTCAATACAAGGTCTTGTGTACTGAAGGAAACCTCAATAATCACATCGGTGTCCCGTTGACCTTACTCAAGCTAAAAACTGAGCATGAAATTGCCATTATAGAAATGGGCGCTAATAAACTCAAAGATATTGATGAACTATGTCAAATCGCCGCTCCTACCCATGGCCTCATCACCAATATTGGAAAGGCGCATCTCGAAGGATTCATCAATTTTGAAGGCGTACTCCGAACAAAATCAGAACTATATGACCATGTAGCACAGAACAAAGGCGTGCTTTTTATCAATGCAGATGACCCTGTCTTGACAAATGCCGCACAAAATAGAGGGTGTCAGCTATTGAACTACGGCGAACAAAACGGCGATATAAGAGGCGAACTCAACTATTTGGATCCGTTTGTACACTTTTCTTGGCGCTTTGAAGCTTATCAATCGGAAATTGTCGATACGAAAATGGTTGGGAAATATAATTTTTATAATTTCCTCGCGGCTCTACGTGTTGGCCTACACTTCGGTATTGTGCCTGCCAAAATGAATGAGGCGTTGGCACAGTACATACCTAACAACAAGCGCTCACAAGTCGAAAAAACAGCGAACAATACCGTAATCATTGACTGCTATAATGCCAATCCTTCCAGCATGCAGAGTGCGCTATCTTCATTTATAGAAATGCAACATCCTCATAAAATAGCCATATTAGGGGACATGTTAGAACTTGGCGCAGAAGGGCCTTCTGAACATCAAAAAGTTCTAGATTTTTTAATTGCAAATGACATCGAGTTCATCACGGTAGGGAAAATCTTTAAGGAATGCAACCAACACGGATTCATAGATGTAGCAGCGCTTTCTGAAACGCTACAATCACGAGCATTAAAAGAACACCTCATCCTACTCAAAGGATCTAGAGGAATCGCACTCGAACAAGTATTAGCGTATCTTTAGTTAAGATCCGTATTGCATTAAGAAGGCCTTCAAGAAGGGATCAAGAGCGCCGTCCATGACTGCGTCGACATCACCGGTTTCTGTACCCGTCCGAACATCTTTGACCAATTTGTAAGGATGCATGACGTAGTTTCTGATTTGACTCCCCCACTCGATTTTCTTTTTTCCTGCCTCGATCTCATTGCGTTTTTCCATGCGCTCGCGCAATTCAAGTTCATATAATTGGGAACGCAATAATTGTAAGGCCTTTTCTTTATTGGCTAATTGGGAACGAGATTCGGAGTTTTCGATGATGATGCCAGACGGCGCGTGGCGCAAGCGTACAGCAGTTTCGACCTTGTTGACGTTTTGGCCACCTGCACCGCCCGATCTGAAGGTTTCCCAGGTGATATCTGCAGGATTGATATGGATTTCAATTTGGTCGTCTACAAGCGGGTAGACATAAACGGAAACAAAACTCGTGTGACGTTTGGCGTTGGAATCGAAGGGTGAAATGCGCACCAAGCGGTGAACACCGTTTTCTCCTTTGAGGTAACCAAACGCAAACTCTCCTTCGAACTCAAGGGTCACTGTCTTGACACCTGCAACATCTCCCTCTTGGAAGTTGAGTTCGGTGATTTTGTACCCGTGTTTTTGTCCCCACATGAGGTACATGCGCATGAGCATACTGGCCCAATCACAACTTTCTGTACCGCCGGCACCGGCAGTAATTTGCAAGACAGCCGAAAGGCCGTCTTCTTCGTTGGAGAGCATATTTTTGAGTTCGAGCTCTTCGATTTCTTCGAGTAATTTGGTGTATTGGCTATTGAGCTCGGCTTCTTCGGCCATTCCTTCGCGCACAAACTCCATCAGGACATCTAGATCGGCAACGGCCGTTGCAGTGCGGTCGAAGGTCTCGACCCAATATTTGAGTCCCCGAATTTGTTTCATTTTGTCTTCGGCCTTTTTAGGGTCATCCCAGAAGGAAGGGTCTTGCGTTTTGAGCTCTTCTTCCTTGAGTTGCATGCGTTTTTCATCAATTTTGAGAAACGACTGAATCGTGGAAAGTCTGTTTTGTAAGGCTTTGTACTGTTCGGTTGTCATGCAGCAAAGTTAAGCATTCTAGGAAGGAAAGAAAAGGGAAGTGCATACGTCATTCGGGCAAAATGTGTACATTTGTCACAAATCAATGAAACATGAATATTCCAGCTGAACTCAAGTACACCAAAGACCACGAATGGGTTAAACTCGAAGGTGACATCGCCACTATTGGCATTACAGAATTTGCACAAAGCGAACTCGGAGACATCGTTTACGTCGAGGTAGAAACTGTCGGTGAAACACTGGCGCAAGAAGAAGTTTTTGGCAGTGTAGAAGCAGTAAAAACAGTCTCTGACTTATTTTTACCAATGAGCGGCGAAATCATCGAACTCAATGAGGCACTAGAAGACAACCCTGAGTTGGTCAACAACGACCCATACGGAGCAGGCTGGATGGTTAAAGTTCGTGTTTCAAATACCAGCGAATTCGACGACCTACTCGATGCAGCTGCTTATGCTCAAGAAATTCACTAAGCACTGATTCGTTCAGAATACTTATGATACCAAACCGCTCATGGAGCGGTTTTTTTATGGCCAATAGTTCAACTGAGCCTCCATTTTCTTTTCAAGTTCATCGTTAACCTGATAAAAAAGGTCTCTGTGCAGTAATTGCTCTATGGCATCTATTGACAATACATATTGAGACAAGGGTTGTTCTGACTTGGCATTGGGCAGCAAAAATGCAATCCCTTTTTGTTGATTCGGTGCAATAAGCGCCTTGTAGTATTGCTTTGGGACACTTATCTGGTTGGGGCCAATTGTTGGCAAACCAGCGGTTAAAATAGGGCCTGTAACGACATAAAGTGTATCGTACTGCAGTGCCCAGTCCCTCACTTTTTCTTCGAGTTTTTTCCAGATACCGCGGTTGAACCCAGGAAGCTGAGGGCTCATATTGCTGTAATAAAAAGATTCTTGCATCACCTGCATGGACCAACTCATATCGGCGGCAGGTGCCAAATGACCGCGGTCATAGCCACTTTTCGCATAGTCTGCATTAGTGGCTGTTCCGGAAGCAACTAACGGATCTTCTAAAAAGCGATTGCTGCGCTCCACGCCAGACCCCAACTTGGAAGAAGTTAGCATGTAAGCAACCCAATTCGCTTGCTCGTGTTCTTCATTGTAGGATAACAAATAAGCCGTATGGGAGATGATTTGTTCCTCTGGTAAAGGAAGAGGACATGCCAATGACAGCTCTTTTTGATCCTCGGATCTGATACCTCGAAATGAGTTTAAACCCAAGAAAAAAGCCGCTATCCAAAAAAGGAGTAACGGCTTTAAAACGTTTATTTGCTTGAGCTTAAGCATCAATTTTTGCGTATTTAGCGTTTTTCTCAATGAATTCTCGGCGTGGCGGAACGTCGTCGCCCATGAGCATAGAGAAGATTTGATCGCACTCTGCAGCGTTCTCAATGGTAACCTGACGCAAGGTGCGGCTTTCTGGGTTCATGGTGGTTTCCCAGAGTTGCTCTGCGTTCATTTCACCAAGACCCTTGTAGCGCTGTACATTGACAGAAGTTTCGCTACCGCCACCTTTCAACTCTTGAATGAGGCGATCGCGCTGGTCTTCGTTCCAAGCGTATTCGGATTTGGTTCCTTTTTTCACTTGATATAAAGGCGGTGTAGCGATATATACGTAGCCTTTTTCAATGAGTTCTTTCATGTAACGGAAAAGGAAGGTAAGGATGAGTGTTTCGATGTGCGAACCGTCGACGTCGGCATCACACATGATGATGATCTTGTGATAACGCAGTTTTTCGAGGTTGAGCGCTTTGGAATCTTCTTCGGTTCCGATGCGCACACCCAAAGCTGTATAGATGTTTTTGATCTCTTCGTTTTCGAAGATTTTGTGCTGCATGGCTTTCTCTACGTTGAGGATCTTACCTCTGAGCGGCATGATGGCTTGGAAATGGCGGTCTCGGCCTTGCTTCGCCGTTCCGCCTGCGGAATCTCCCTCGACGAAGTAAACTTCGCAAGCAGCTGGGTCTTTTTCAGAGCAGTCTGCGAGTTTACCCGGCAAACCTGAGCCAGTGAGAACATTCTTGCGCTGTACCATCTCGCGAGCTTTGCGCGCAGCATGGCGGGCGCGTGCTGCCAAAATAACTTTCTCGACGATGAGTTTTGCTTCCGAAGGGTGTTCTTCTAGGTAAGCTGAAAGCATTTCTGAAACCGCCTGACTAACCGGTGCAGTGACTTCGCGGTTGCCTAATTTGGTTTTGGTCTGACCCTCGAATTGTGGCTCTTGTACTTTGACAGAAACTACTGCAGTAAGACCTTCGCGGAAGTCATCGCCATCAATTTCAATTTTCTCTTTGGCGAGAATTCCTGAATCGGTTGCATATTTTTTGAGGGTGTTGGTGAGGCCACGGCGGAAACCAGATAAGTGGGTACCACCTTCGTGGGTATTGATGTTATTGACGTAGGCTTGGATATTCTCTGTGTAGGAGGTGTTGTATGTTAGAGCAACTTCTACAGGAATGCCTTCGCGTTCGCCTTCAAAATATATGACGTCGGTAATGAGCGCCTCGCGGTTGCGATCAAGGTAAGAGGCGAATTCTCTGAGGCCGCCATCGGAATGATAAGTTGTGCAGGGATTTGAGCCGTCGTCCTCGGTTTGGCGTTTGTCAGTGAGCGTAATGGTGATGCCTTTATTGAGGAAGGCGAGTTCGCGCATGCGCGCTGCAAGGGTGTCGAAGTTGTATTCGGTAGACTCAAAAATGGTGGCGTCTGGCGTAAAGGTAACTTCTGTTCCGGTTTGGTCTGACTCACCCACAACCTTGACGTCGTACATCGGCTTACCGATGTTGTATTCTTGTTGGAAAATTTTGCCTTCGCGGCGCACCGTTGCCTTGAGATGTGTAGACAAGGCGTTTACACAAGAAACCCCCACACCGTGCAAACCACCAGAAACTTTGTAGGTGTCTTTGTCGAACTTTCCTCCCGCGTGCAAGACGGTCATGACAACCTCTAGTGCAGATTTCTTTTCTTTGGTGTGCATCGCAGTTGGGATACCGCGACCGTTGTCTGTGACGGTAATGGAATTGTCTTCGTTGATGAAGACATTGATATGGTTACAATAACCGGCGAGCGCCTCATCGATGGAGTTATCTACAACTTCGTATACGAGGTGGTGAAGGCCTTTGACGCCTACGTCACCGATGTACATTGCAGGGCGTTTTCTTACTGCTTCTAAACCTTCTAATACCTGGATATTATCTGCCGAATAATTGTCTCTCTTTTCGTCTTCAGCCATGTTGCTTTAGTTTGTTGATGGTGTTAAATTTCGTGTAAACAAAAATAAAAAAAAGCACCTCTTGTAAGGTGCTTCTTCGGGCTTTGAAAGCCTTAACTTATCAACAAAATTTCAACGATTTGAACTATTTTTCTATCCAGGCAATGATACTCGGATCATCGGGTAAAACACGCGGTGAAATGACCTTTGCCAGGTGGCCGTTTTCGTCAATGAGGTATTTCTGAAAATTCCACTCCACTTTGCTGTCTTCTAAGCCATTTTTCGCTTTTTGGGTGAGGAATTGATAGACTGGATGCATGTCTTTTCCTTTGACACTGATTTTGGACATCATCAGAAAACTCACGCCGTAATTCAATTTGCAGAACTGTGCGATTTCTTGATCTGAACCTGGCTCTTGCGACATGAAGTCGTTGGCAGGGAAACCGACAATTACAAAATTCTTGGCTTTATATTTGGTATATAGCGCCTCGAGTTGCTCGTATTGTGGGGTGAGTCCGCATTTTGATGCCGTATTGACAATCATTATTTTTTTGCCTTTTAAAGTGGCGAAATCGAAAGTTTTACCGTTGATGTCTTTGACTTTAAATTGGTAAATACTTGCCGTATCGGAAGGTAAAAAGCTCATAAGTAATATGCTTAAAGAAAATAATAGCGTTTTCATGGTGGTTTTTGCTTAAAACAATACCCAACAAAGATAGTTCGACTTGGAACAAAATTTACTTTTTTACGAATAAGAAACGCATGCGATACATACTCTTGTATTTACTCTTTTTGGCATCTCTTTCTTGGGGGCAAAAAATGACGGGCTTTTGGCAAGGAATGCTCTTTTCGAGTAGTGATGAAGAAGTAATGATACCTGTTTACCTCGAAATTTTTGTGACTAACGGCCTTGTCGATGGCAAAATCAGAATTGAGAACAATCAAGGCGCTAGTGTTTATCCTGTTGTAGGGAAGTATGCCGATCATGAAATGCAACTGATCACCTTAAAAGCAATGTGGCATTACTTGCCCGAATACGCGCTTACGCCATATACTTATTCGCTCAAATACAATTCGCAAAATGGCTATCTCGAAGGCAGTACAGACAACCAAACTTATCGTTTGATAGCTTATCAAAGCAGCGGAGAAATTTCAACTAATCAAACGCCATACTTACCTAAAGATTGGTTGTTGCGCTTCCGTCAAGAGCTCAAAGAAGGCATTTCGGCACCGCAAATTCGCAAACAAGAGTTGCTGAATTTCAGTTTTCAACCAATTTATTTCGATTACAACCAAGCAACAATTAGAACTGAATACCAAAGCTACCTAAAGGAATTGATCAGAATGGTCAAGAGCCATTCAGATTTGCGCATTGAAATCACAGGACACACCGATGCAGATGGTTCAGATGCCTACAATTTAGCCTTGTCAAAAAAACGCAGCGAAGCACTCTTGAGTTTTTTCAGCGCGCATGGATTGCCCAAAGACAGAGTTGTGATACAGTACAGAGGCGAAAAAGAACCCGTCGATCAGAACCAGACAGATGAAGGTAAGCAGCGCAATAGGCGCGTTGATTTTCGTTTCATTTAGAAAAAGAAAAGCCCAATCATTGATTTGGCGCTATTACATTCCTTTTAATTTCTCCTCGAGAAGGGCAATTTTTTGTAAAGCATCGGCTTCTTTATTGCGCTCATTAGTTACTACTGCTTCAGGTGCACCTGCCATGAATTTTTCATTTTGCAACTTTCCTTGTACGCTTTTCAGGAAACCTTTGGTGTAGTTTAACTCTTCTTCTATTTTTTTCTTTTCGGCTTCGAAATCAATTTGCTCGCCGAAAGGCACAAAAAACTCGATGCCGTCCACAATAAAGCTATTGGACTGCGCTACTTTTTCTTGAACGTATTGCAATACAGACAAATTGCCCATTTTAACTATAATGCTATCTGCATCGCTTGCGCGGCTTGCATCGGCTTTGATGAAGAGCTCTAGCTTCACTTTTGTCGCGATGTTATTTTGCTTGCGGATATTGCGGATCTGTGTAATTACTTTTTCATTGAAAGCAAACTGCTGCATTGGCGCGTCATTGACTTCTTGGCTTACAGGCCATTGGGCAATAACGATGTCATCGCCTGCTTGGCGATCGCGCAGTGCATGATACAGCTCTTCGGCGACAAAAGGCGTAAATGGATGCATGATCTTTAAGATGCGCTCAAAGAAATCGAGCGTATGTTCAAGGGTCTGGCGATCAATAGGCTGTTGATATCCTGGCTTGATCATTTCTAAGTACCAAGAGCAGAAGTCGTCCCAGACGAGTTTGTAGGTAGACATCAGTGCGTCTGAAATACGGAATTTGTCAAAGTTATCGTTGATTTCCTTGAGGACCAGAGCAAAGCGGTTGTCGAACCATTCAATAGCTACTTTACTCGAGAGCGGTTGTTCTATTTCACGGACCTCCCATGAAGCTACCAAGCGATAAGCATTCCAAATTTTGTTGGTGAAATTACGACCTTGTTCACATTGAGCGCTATCAAATGGGAGGTCATTGCCTGCAGGCGAGGAGATGAGTACGCCGACGCGAACGCCGTCGGCACCATATTGATTGATGAGGTCAATTGGATCGGGAGAATTGCCCAAAGATTTAGACATCTTACGACCGAGTTTGTCGCGGACAATACCAGTGTAGTAGACGTTTTTAAAGGGCTGTTGGCCCATGTATTCGTAGCCGGCAATGGCCATGCGGGCAACCCAAAAAAACATGATTTCGGGTGCGGTAACGAGGTCATTGGTGGGGTAATAATAGTTGATTTCGGGATTATTGGGCTGTGTCAGGCCATTGAAAACAGAAATGGGCCACAACCAACTCGAAAACCAAGTATCGAGAACGTCTTCGTCTTGGCGAAGCTCGGACGCAGCAACTTCACGACCCGCTTTTTGAGTCGCCAAAACAATGGCTTCTTCTTGGGTTTTAGCCACAACAAAATCGGCTGGTCGATCGCTGTAGTACCAAGCAGGGATGCGATGTCCCCACCAAAGTTGGCGAGAAATACACCAATCTTTGACGTTCTCCATCCAGTGGCGATAGGTGTTTTTGAATTTTTCGGGGTGGAATTGAATGTTGCCATTCATGACGTTCTCAAGAGCCGGAGCCGAGAGTTCTTTCATGGAAACAAACCACTGCAGAGAGAGCTTAGGTTCAATGACCGCATTGGTGCGCTCTGAAAAACCAACTTTATTGATGATGTCTTCGGTTTTGACTAAAAAACCTTTGTCGTGGAGTTCTTTTTCTATTTCGCGACGCACCTCAAAACGATCTTTACCTTGATAATGAGCGCCATGCGCGTTGAGTGTACCGTTGTCGTTGAATAAATCGATGCTTGGCAAGTTGTGTTTTTGACCAAGCTCGTAGTCATTGGGGTCATGAGCTGGCGTCACTTTCAAACAGCCTGTTCCAAATTCAGGGTCGACATAGGTGTCGGCAATGACGGGAATCTCGCGATTGATCAGCGGGACCAAAACGGTTTTACCAATGAGTTTTTGGTAGCGTGCGTCGTCGGGATGCACGCAAATAGCGGTGTCGCCGAGGATGGTTTCGGGTCTTGTGGTGGCAATGGTGAGCCATTGGTCGGATTCACCTAAGACTTGATAGCGAACATAAAAAAGTTTCGAATTGACTTCTTTGTAATTGACTTCTTCGTCGGAGAGTGCCGTAAGTGCTTCAGGATCCCAGTTGACCATACGCACACCGCGGTAAATTTTACCTTTTTGAAAAAGATCGATAAAGACATTGATGACGGACTCAGAATATTCAGGGTCCATGGTGAAGTGTGTGCGCTCCCAGTCGCAAGAAGCGCCTAAACGCTTGAGTTGCTCGAGGATAATGCCGCCGTGTTTGTCTTTCCATTCGAAGGCATGGGCGAGGAATTGCTCGCGGGTGAGGTCTGATTTAGAGATGCCTTCAGCCTTGAGCTTCTGGACTACTTTCGCTTCTGTTGCAATAGAGGCGTGGTCTGTGCCCGGCACCCAACAAGCATTTTTACCTAACATACGCGCTCTGCGCACCAACACGTCTTGGATGGTGTTGTTGAGCATGTGACCCATGTGCAAAACGCCAGTGACGTTCGGCGGAGGAATGACAATAGTATAGGGCTCTCGGTGATCGGGAGTAGAATGAAAATATCCCTTATCTAGCCAATGTTGGTACCATTTTTCTTGTGCAAGTTGCGGCTCGTATGTTTTTGCAATCTCCATGACTTCGTCTTAAAGTTGCAAAGATAGCAAATATCTGAGCGCGCGCCGCGACTTCCTAGTTGGTAACAGGAGAATCTGAGGGCGTCAAGACTGTACCTTTAATGGTGAGTACAATGGGGTCCCCAACATTTGAAAAAACAGTAATTGTTTTGGTGAAGGCACCGACGCGCTTGGTATCGTAGTGTACTTTGATGACGCCTTTTTTACCCTTTCTGATGGGTGTCTCTGGGCGCTCAGCTGCGGTACAACCACAACTCGTTTGCACATTGGTAATGACGGCCGCTTTCTTTGAAGTGTTTTTAAACTCAAAAACAAAGAGGTCTTCGGAACCATATGGAATGTTTTGACGCTCGATTTCAAGCACTGTGAAACGCAATGCCGGCTGAGCTGCTTTTTTACCTTTTTCAGGAGTTTGAGCAAACAACAATTGAGAGAGGCACAAGAACAAAGAGAGTTGAAGTAATTTCATGGGGTGGTGTTATTTAGAATTGTTACAATAATTGGTATGCTGAGGACAAGTATAATTCATTCCGTACAGTTCGAAATAAAATTAACACATTTTTAGCAAGATGACGCTAATAATTCTCTCAAACCAGGGTAGGTTTCGGTTAAGCGATGGCGCCATTCTCGATCTGAAAGCCAAAAAACCGCTTCAATTCCCTCTTCTGTTTGGGGTTTCAGTGCTGAAATACCTCTAAAGCGTAAGCGAAACCAATGATTTTGTTTGAAAAACGAACGGCCTTTCATTTCATAAACATGGTAAGTACTAGGCAGGGAATCAAGAAGTTCGAATTGGCCATCAAGTCCGGTTTCTTCCTCAATTTCACGGATAGCTGCTTGCACCTTCCCTTCTCCCTTTTCTATTTTACCTTTTGGCAAATCGAGGTGCGCAAAGCGATAAATCCACAAATAGGCATCTTCATTTTCGCATTGCACCAAGCCACCGGCCGTTTGTAGCATCTTCCAATTTGAAAAAAAAGAAAACATAGCCTGCTCGGGGTTGGGTGAAACCACCTGATGGTTTGCATTTTGGAGCGAACTGACCAATTCTTGATAAGAATGTGGGTAGGCATGAGGCCAATTTGGTAAAAATTGATCGACATCTGTAAAAATGATGTAAGTCGAATCTATGAAAACTTTGTATTTTTGCGGCATGAATGTGAACAAAGATTTGAGCCTAAAGGTAGCAGAATTGCTCCTTAAAACAAAAGCAGTGCGTCTTCAGCCCGACAAACCCTTCACTTGGGCCTCTGGCTGGAAGTCTCCAATTTACTGCGACAACCGAATTACGCTTAGTTTCCCGGAGGTTCGTACGCACATTCGCCAAGGGTATGCCCAAACTATTCTAGATAATTTCGGGAAACCGGATGTCATTGCGGGCGTTGCAACCGGCGGTATTGCTCAGGGTGCGCTCATCGCCCAAGAACTTGGCCTGCCATTTATTTACGTACGCAGTGCTGCCAAAGGCCACGGCATGGAAAACCTCATCGAGGGTGCCTACCAAGAAGGTCAGCGCGTTGTGGTCATCGAGGACCTCATTTCTACCGGTGGAAGCAGTCTCAAAGCTGTTCAAGCGCTGCGCGCAGGTGGTTTAGAAGTCAAGGGGCTCATCGCCACTTTCACCTATGGTTTTTCTCTTGCCGAACAACAATTTACCGAAGCAAACTGCCCTTATGTTTGCCTTACCGACTACGGTACGCTCATCGACGTCGCAACCAAAACCAACTACGTTACCGAGGCCGATGAAGAAACCCTTCGCGCTTGGCGCAACAACCCCAGCACCTGGATGCAAGACAACGATTAACAGCACAACATGCTCACCCTCAAAAGCCAAGAATTTCAGCTTCCCTCAGCCATAGAACAAGTAAGCGATTTCTTAGCGAATACCGCCAACTACGCGTTTTTGCTACCCGAAAACCAAACCACTGATTTTCAATGTACGCCAACACAATTTAGTTTCAAAGCGGCAGGCCAAATCCACTTAACGCTTGAAAAGCAAACCGTCGAGACCACCCTACTCCATTTCAAAGGGGCTCCTACAAATCCGTTTGCATTCGATTTATTTGTTCACCTCAGTGCAGAAACGCAAGGAACAAAAGGCTTTATAGAAATCAATGCCGATCTCAATATGATGCTCAAAATGCTCATCGAAAAACCCTTGCAGAAACTTTTAATAGAAATGGCAAGCAATCTTGCCGCTCAATTAAGTTCGGGGGAGTAAGAAACGAATTTCTTGATTGCCATAACTTTGCATCGTGCCGTTTACTTCTACTTGCAGTTGGCCTTGTTCATTTACCCCTCGTATGATTCCTTCAAAAGATAGACCCTGTTTCTTTTCGAATTGAAGCAGCTGATTTCGCCATTCCATGCCTTCTTCAAATGAACGTTTTAATTTGAAGAAATCTCCGAAAAGTAGGTTTTGCTGACCATTGAGTAAATCGAGGTATTCCGTGAGTACGGTAAGCGGTTTGAATCTTTGGCCCGTCTCTTGGTAAATACTTGTAGCTTGAACGAGGTCAGGAGTTTCATTGACATTGATGCCACAGCCGAGAATGGACCAATCTAGAGTCGTACCGTTTAATTGTTGTTCGATGAGGATACCTCCGATTTTGCGACCACGGACATAGAGGTCGTTGGGCCATTTGATTTGCGCATCGATGCCAAACCGCAACAGACACTGCTGCCAAATAATGGCACTATACCACGAGATTCGGATTTGCTGATCAATGGAAAGCCTGGATTTGAAGGCAATACTAAACATGAGGTTCTCCCCACTGACAGACTGCCATGAATTACCACGCTGCCCCCTCCCCATCGTTTGATAATCTGCCATAATTACCGAACCATCTTGACAACTTCCTTGTTGAATCAAATTGGCAGCATAATTGTTAGTAGAATCGACAGTTGCTAACTGAATAAGAACAGAACCGAATTTGGTCATCTATAAAATCAAGTGGATTCAAATTTATCAGTTAGTTTTGTAATAGAATCAAATCAATGGCAAAAAAGAAAAAATTAGACCCTTCGGAGCTACTCGTAGACGCAATCATCGAAGGGATGCAAAATAACAAAGCGCAAGATATTACCATTCTCGACCTCCGTGAACTCGACAGTGCCGTTTGCGATTACTTCGTCATTTGCAGTGGAGAATCCAGTACGCAAGTAGACGGTATCGCTAGTGCAATTCAGCGCAATACCCGAAAAGAACTCAAAGAAAAACCATGGCATACCGAAGGTAAATCGAATTCTGAATGGATTTTGCTCGACTATATCGATGTTGTTTGCCATATTTTTTACAAAGATGCGCGCTCATTCTACGACATCGAAGACCTTTGGGCCGATGCCAAAAGAACTGACCTTCCCAACTTATAATCTCCGTCAACATGTCTGAAGAAAAAAGAAAAAATCCGCTTTCGGTCTACTGGATATACATCGCTTTTGTGATTGTATTGGTGAGTACACACCTCTACATCAACAGCGAAACCACCTCCACGATCAAATACAAAGAAACACTCCTCGATTTAGTGGAGGAAAAAGCCGTGAAGCAAGTCAAGATTGTCAATCAAAGTACGGCAAGATTCCAACTACGCAAAAATGCGAGCAACTACATCAATAGCCGCAAAGACCTCGACTTTCCAAAAATGCGCAAGTTGCTCGCCAACAAAAATGCAAAACCTTCTCAAATCGTTTTTGAGTTAGAGAACATCGGCAACCATGCCAACTTCGAAAAAGCCTTAGACGAACGCGGTTATCACGACTACGAGAACATCATCGAAACCAATTGGTTGGCTCAAATTTTGGGTTACTTACTGCCTTTTGGTATCATCGTACTGATCTGGCTATTTGTTATGCGTCGCATGTCTGGCGGCGGCGGCGGTGGCGGCGGCGGTGGCCAAATTTTTAATATTGGTAAGTCGCGTGCACAAGTCTATGAAAAAGGTAAAAGTACCAATATCACCTTCAAAGACGTCGCTGGCCTCGAAGGCGCCAAGGAAGAAATCGTAGAAATTGTAGAGTTCCTTAAAAATCCTAAAAAATACACGGAACTTGGCGCCAAAATTCCGAAAGGCGCCTTGCTTGTTGGTCCTCCAGGAACAGGTAAAACCTTACTTGCTAAAGCCGTTGCTGGCGAAGCCAAGGTTCCGTTTTTCTCTTTATCCGGATCTGACTTCGTCGAGATGTTTGTCGGGGTTGGAGCCTCTCGTGTCCGAGACCTATTCCGCCAAGCCAAAGAAAAAGCGCCTGCCATCATTTTCATCGACGAAATTGATGCCATCGGACGCGCCCGCGGTAAAAACAACGGGTTCAATACCAACGACGAACGCGAAAACACCCTCAATCAGCTTTTGACAGAAATGGACGGCTTTGGCACCAACTCCGGTGTCATCATATTGGCAGCTACCAACCGTGCCGATGTACTGGACAGCGCCCTCATGCGCGCCGGCCGCTTTGACCGTCAAATCTATGTCGATATGCCAGACCTCAACGAGCGAAAGGCCATCTTTGGTGTGCACCTCAAGCCGCTCAAACTTTCTACCGAAATCGATGTCGATTTCTTGGCCAAGCAAACGCCAGGTTTTTCTGGAGCCGATATCGCCAATCTTTGTAACGAAGCGGCCCTGATTGCTGCCCGTCACAACAAAACACAAGTAGAAAAACAAGACTTTTTAGATGCCGTAGACCGCATTATTGGTGGGCTTGAAAAGAAAAACAAAATCATTACTCCAGAAGAAAAGAAAACGATAGCCTACCACGAAGCAGGGCATGCCTCTGTTTCATGGCTCTTGCAATATGCCAATCCGCTCGTGAAAGTCACAATAGTACCACGTGGGCAATCTTTGGGCGCTGCATGGTACCTGCCAGAAGAGCGCAGCATTACCACCACCGAACAACTCCTCGACGACATGTGTGCAACGCTGGGTGGCCGAGCGGCTGAACAACTCACGTTTCAGCGCATCTCTACCGGAGCACTTTCCGATTTAGAGCGCGTCACCAAACAAGCCTACGCCATGACCTCCATTTACGGGCTCAATGAACGCGTGGGCAACATTTCTTTCTACGATTCACAAGGCCGAGATGCCTTTACCAAACCTTATTCAGAAGATACCGCTAAAGTCATTGACGAAGAAGTGAGTAAACTCATTGAAGGGCAATACCAGCGTGCGCTTCAATTACTCGGTGAAAACCAAGATAAACTTGCTCAGTTAGCCGAGAAATTGCTCGCCTCTGAAGTGATTTTCAAAGAAGATCTTGAAGAAATTTTTGGAAAACGTCCTTGGGATCCAATTGAAGAAGCTCAACTTGTAGAAGAACCAACTCAGCAAATAGAAGCTGTCTCTGAACTTGAGCCAGAAAGCGAAGATGCTTCTTCTCAAGAAAGTGCTGAAGAACAAGGCCCTGAAGAACCAACACCGAACGCATGATTGGGAATCTAGGGCAACGCATGATAACAGGTGCTGTTTTCGGCACCCTAGTCATCGGCTCTATGCTCTGGAATCCCTATGCTTTTGCACTCGTTTTTTCTTTTTTTATGGTGGTTGGTTTGTGGGAGTTTTATAACTTCTTCAAACAACACCAAGTTGTCGAAGTCTCGAACGAAATCGGTATATTCATCGGTATATTCATCTATGTCTTGCTCGTTGGGATCAGCTTAGAGTGGTTCTCAGTCATTTCTCTAAGCCTTATCTTTCCCTTATTTTTTACGCTCATTCTCAACGAACTCTGGGCCAAACACGCACATCCTTTACTCAATATCTCCGTATTGGTATTTGGCATTATTTACGTGGTGGGGCCTTTTTATTTGAGCATCGACTTACACGTCAGAGACACTTCCCCACTCCCAAAAGTACTGGGCATGTTTCTACTGATCTGGACCAACGACACATTTGCTTACTTTTCAGGCCGCACTTTCGGCAAACGCAAACTTTTTGAGCGCATTTCACCAAAAAAAACCTGGGAAGGAACCATTGGTGGCATCTTATTTACCCTGCTACTCGGTTTCATTATTGGGGCGTATATCAACAAAGGCGAAGTATTATTCTGGATGGTTTCGGCGCTTATAATTGCACCAGGTGCAATTTTCGGCGATTTACTTGAATCCTTGTTCAAAAGAAGTTTGAACATCAAAGACAGCGGTAAAATATTACCAGGACACGGCGGTGTCTTAGATCGCTTTGATGCTGCTCTTTTTACCATTCCATTTTTCTATTGTTGGTCAATAATTTATCTTTACTGGAAATGATGACTTTTCACCGCGAAGGACGCTCTATTATGCTCGGCAGCATTGTTATTTTTCTTGGCCTGAGTGCCTTGAATTACTATTTATTAGCCTGCTCTATTTTCGGTCTTTTTCTTTTTCTTGAAGTTGGATTTATCGTCTTGCTTTACCTGATCATTCAGTTTTTTAGAATCCCTCAAAGAACTTGCATTGGTGGTCTAGAAGATATCATCTGCCCTGCCGATGGCAAAGTCGTGGTCATTGAAGAAGTCGAAGAAACAGAATATTTTAAAGACAAGCGCATACAAGTTTCAATTTTTATGTCACCGCTGAATGTGCACGCCAATTACTATCCAATGAGCGGAGAAGTGACTTACACCAAATACCACCCGGGTTTGTTTTTAGTTGCTTGGCACCCGAAAAGCAGCACCGACAATGAACGCAGTACTTGTGTCGTGAAACACAATAACGGAACAGAGGTCTTATTCAGACAAATTGCTGGTGCATTGGCGCGTAGAATTTGTTATTATGCCCAAGTTGGCGACAAAGCAAAAACAGGAGCAGAATTTGGCTTCATAAAATTTGGTTCGCGCGTTGATTTGTTCTTACCTTTAGGCACGAAAATTGATGTGCAAATCGGACAAAAAGTTCAAGCTAAAATCACGAAGCTTGGCACATTAAATTAATTTGTAACTTTATAAAAAAAAACGCCATGAAAAAAGTATTTGTAGCAATTGCCCTTACCACATTCGTAGGTTCTATGGCAACAACAGCTTATGCAGCTGTAAACGGAACGCAAATCGTTAAGAAAGACGACGACAAGCGCAAAAAGAAAAAGAAAAGCGGTAGCTGCTGCTCTTCTAGCTCACAACAAAAATCTTGCTCTTCTAGCAACACGACTCAAAAGTCTTGCTCTGGAGGTCAGCACTAATTCGTTGCCTTTGTGTAACAAAAAAAGCCGGCTCACGCCGGCTTTTTTTATTCCTTGAACTTACTTGCGTATCAAGCGCTGTAGATCGCTTGGTATTGCGCTTGGTATTTCTCCAATATTTTTTTGCGCTTGAATTTGAGCGTAGGTGTTAATTCACCTCCTTCAATGGTAAATTCTTGAGGCAATAATTTGACTTTCTTGAGTTGCTCCCAAGATCCATATTCAAGATTAATCTCGGAAATTTCCTCATTGATGCGATCTATCAAGCTTTGATTGGCAATTATTTCATCATTCGAAAGCTGACTAAAATCGAGGTTGTGGCGCAGCGCCCATTCTTTGACAAAAGCAAAATTGGGCACAATAAATACCGCCGGAAACTTCTCGCCCTCTCCAATCACCATTGCTTGTTCAATAAAACGCGATTGCTTGAGTCGGTTTTCCATGGCTTGTGGCACGATATACTTTCCGCCTGAGGTCTTGAAAATTTCTTTTTTGCGATCGGTAATTTTCAAGAACTTGTCTTCTTGGAAAGTTCCGATATCGCCAGTGCAAAACCAACCGTCGGCATCAAAAACTTCATTGGTCGCTTCTTCATTTTTATAATAGCCCATCATCACATTGGGACCTTTGACTAAAATTTCGCCATCGGGAGCGATTTTTACTTGAACGTTGTCGACGAGCGGGCCCACAGAACCGATTCGAATACCCGTTACAAAATTATTGACCGACACAACTGGCGAAGTTTCGGTGAGCCCGTAACCCTCTAAAATAGGAATGTCTGCCGCCAAGAAAATTCGGGCCAAACGCGGTTGCAAGGCAGCCGAACCTGAAGCAATGGCCTTGACGTTACCGCCAAGTGCTTCTTGCCATTTTGAAAAAATGAGTTTGCGGGCAATGGCTAATTTCATCTTGTAGAATGCCGATTTGCCAACGACGTCGTATTCCTCTGAAAGCCCGACCGCCCAGAAGAAAAGGGCGCGCTTGACACCCGTAAGGTCTTCGCCTTTAGCCATGATTTTGTCAAAGACTTTTTCAATAAGGCGTGGCACGGCAGAGAAGACATCTGGTTGAACTTCGCGGATGTTGTCTCCGATGGTATCCATGGACTCTGCAAAGTGGATCGAGCACCCGATATACATGTAGAGGTAATGCAACATGCGCTCGTAAATATGACAGACCGGGAGAAAACTCAAGACCTTTGAGTTTTTATCGGCAGGAATGGGCACTATACAAGACGAAACGGTCGATAATATATTCGAATGTGATAGCATTACGCCTTTCGGATTTCCGGTGGTTCCGGAAGTGTAAATGATGGTGACGAGATCGGTCGTTTTGACCTCGCGCATGCGCTGCTCAACTGTCTCAATTTCAATCTGTCCTTTATTAGCTTCAATTTCTGACCAATGGGGGCAATTTGGAATTTGATCAAAAGAAAACAAATGTTTCAGACTGGGGACATCTTTGCGAACCGAACTGATTTTGTCTACGAGTTCTTGATTGGACACCACACATATCTCTACCCCAGCGTCGTTGAGGATGAAGCGGTAATCAGACTCTGAAATATTTGGGTACAACGGCACTAAAATAGCCCCAGCTTGCTGTACGGCGATATCGAGTATGTTCCATTCATAGCGATTGGAACTGGCCACTGCAACGCGGTCTCCGGCCTGAACACCCATAGCGATCAAGCCACGTGAAACATTCATGGCAGCCTCTAAGAAATCTGCGGTTGAAAGCGGCACCCATATCCCTTTTGTCTTGGTGACAAACATGTTGGGGTTGGGGTAATTCTTTAGCTGATGTCTAGGGACATCGAATAAACGATCTATGGTTAGCATACAATAGGTTTAGGGACGAAAAATAGCAATATTGTTTCAATTAAAGAAACAAAATCACAAAAAGACTAATCAAGGCCAAGCTGATCAAATTGAGGATAAAGCCATAGCGCATCATGTCTTTGATGCGGAGGAAACCTGAACCAAAAACGATGGCATTCGGTGGCGTGCCGACAGGCATCATGAAGGCCAAACTAGCGCCCAGCGTGAGTGCCATAGCCATAGGAACAAGGGGCAAGCCCGTTTGGGCGGCAAAAATGCCCACAACAGGAATAAAAAGGGTCACCATCGCTAAATTGGATAAAACTTCGGAAATAAAAATAGCTAGTGTAGTTAACATCAGCACCGCAGCTACAAGCCCAATTCCATCAAAAGATTCAAAGGATTGCGCCAAAAATTGAAGCACGCCGTTTTTCTCCAGCACAGCGGCTAAAGCAAGTCCGCCTCCGAAAAGCAATAAAATACCCCAAGGTAATTTTTCGGTATCGGACCAACGCAAGATTTTTTCTTTTTGTCCGTCACCGCTAGGCATCAAAAACATAGCGAGTGCACCTAAAATTGCGGCGTTCTCATCGCGATAATTGATCCCCCACCCAACAAAAACCTCCCGGAAAATCCACAAAAAAGCGACCATTGAAAAGATCCAAAGCACCCTTTTTTGCGCTTTGGTCCAAGGCAAGGTATGAAAATGTAGATCGTGAACATCTTTGCGTTCGGCACCTAAGAGCATATTAAAAATCAGGAACATCAAAAGCAATAATAAGATTGCTAATGGCATCCCTATCTTCATCCAGTCAAAAAAGCTAATTTCTACTTGAAAACTCTCAGACAAAATACTGGCCATTTGTGTATTGGGCGGAGAGCCAATGAGTGTGCCTACTCCGCCAATGTTCGAGGCGTAGGCAATCGAAAGCATTAAAAAGATACTGAAGCGCGAATGCCGGTGTGAAGGAGGCATGGCTTCGATCAATGCAATTGCCATCGGGAGCATCATAAGGGCTGTTGCGGTATTGGAAATCCACATAGAAATCATACCAGTGCTCAGGATGAAACCCAAAAGAATATTAGATTTTTTGTCGCCAACAACAGCGATGATACGCCTAGCGATTTGCTCGTGAACACCCCATTTCTCTAGACCTAATGCCAATACAAAGCCCCCGAAAAACAAAAAGATGTTGGCGTCACCATAACACTGCGCTAAATCTTTTGGCGTGAGCAGGCCCATTGGAACTGCAAACAACAAGGGAAAAAGGGCAGTGAGGTAGACTGGAATCCATTCGGAAATCCAGAGTACTACCATGAGCCCAGCAAGCAACAAGGAAAGTGTAAAACCGTCAAAAACCCACATTGGGCTGAGCAATTATTTGTTGAGTGCGTTGAGTGAATCTACAAAATAGATCGCTTTGGCCTCTACTTCTTGGGCAATGGCACGGAAAGCGGCTTTGCCTTTGGCTTGATTCATTTTAGAGAGCATTTGATCTTGAAAATCGGCAGCTTCGTCTATAAGTTTGGCCGAACGACCCGCTTTGTCTGGGGCTGTCATTTCAAAAAAGAAGCATTCTTCTACGACATCAAAAACCATTTCATTGATGTTTCTTTTGAGGATTCGTTTGTTGGCCATAACTCTTATTTTTTGACAAATGTACGCTTTTTCGGGCTATTTTTGCACATGTCTTATCCCCTCCTGACCATAGCCAAAGGCAAAGAGCATTCAATCCAGCGCAAACACCCTTGGGTATTCTCGGGAGCCATTGCAACAGATAGCTCCGAACTCCAAGACGGCGACCTCGTATGCCTCACCACTAAAAAACAACAAATTCTCGGCATCGGTCATTTTCAGCACGCCACCATTGCAGTGCGCATGCTGAGTTTTGATTACGAAAGCATCGACCTCCACTTTTATGAAAAACGCTTGGCGAATGCTTACCAGTTGCGTTTGCGCATTGGTTTACTCAACCCCGAAAACAATATCTTTCGTTTGTGTCATGGCGAAGGCGATTTATTGCCCGGGCTCATCATCGACTTCTACAATGGTGTAGCCGTGATTCAATGCCATTCTTACGGTATGTTCAGACAAGTTGAGCTCATTGCCGAAGCGCTCAAAAGTGTCATTGGTAATGAATTGAAAGCAATCTACCACAAATCGAGTGAAACCTTACCCAAAAGAGAATTAGTTTCAGATGGGTACTTATACGGTGAAGTTTCGATACCACATCTCGCACTTGAAAACGGCGTCAAATACCATATTGATTGGGTCAACGGACAAAAAACGGGCTTTTTCATCGACCAACGCGAAAACCGTGCGCTGCTCGGCAAATATGCTCAAGGTAAAAAAGTCTTGAACACATTTTGCTATTCGGGTGGCTTTAGCTTGCAAGCACTCCAGCATGGCGCACTTCTTGTGCATTCGCTAGATAGCTCAAAAAAAGCAATCGCCCTGACCGATGCGAACGTGACGCTCAATGCATTTGAAGATCGACACGGCTCTATCGTTGATGACGCCATGGACTACATGAAAAACTTACCCGAGGACTACGACATTATCGTATTGGATCCGCCGGCGTTCGCCAAACACCGCGACAAACGCCACCAAGCGATACAAGGGTACAAAAGACTCAATGCCCACGCCATCAGACAAATCAAACCTGGTGGCCTCATTTTTACTTTTTCTTGTTCTCAGGTGGTAGATACCCTACTCTTCACCAATACAATCATTGCTGCGGCCATTGAAGCAGGTCGTTCTTGTCGCATACTTGAGCAGTTGCACCAGCCCGCAGATCACCCCATTCAAGCTTTTCATCCCGAAGGTGCTTACCTCAAAGGCTTAGTCATTCAAATTGATTAAATGCTCGCACTCAACTACAAGACAATTTTAGGGGTTGCGCTCCCCATGATGGTCACTGGATTTATTCAGTCTATCGTGTTGCTCACCGATGCGTCATTAATTGCTCGGCACTCTACGGCAGCTTTTGATGCCGTTGGCAACGCCGGCTTGCTTTATGTTACGCTCTTTATGTGTTTAGCCGGAATGGCCGACGGCGCTCAGATCATTATTGCACGCCGCATTGGTCAAGATAAGCCCGATCTCATAGGTCAAGTTTTTGGTAGCACCGTCTGGGTACTTTGCATTTTAGCGCTTGCACTTTTTGGACTGCTTTACTTTGTCATGCCCAATTTAGTTCTTGCCTACTCGGAGCAAAGCGACATAGCTCGGCTTCAGGGAATCTACATTGAACAAAGAAGCTTTTCCCTGTTTTTTGCCATGATTACGCTTTCAATCCAGGCGTTTTTCTTGGCAGAGGGCAAATCTTGGGTAGTACTCGTTACATCCCTACTGACTGCTAGTTCCAATGCCGTATTGGCCTACGCATTGATTTTTGGACATTTTGGGTTGCCCGAAATGGGCATCAGGGGCGCAGCCCTTGCATCCACTATTGCTGATGCAATCGGAATGGTCAGTATGCTCTCCTTTCTATTCTTCTCCAGCGAGCAAAAAAAATACCAACTACTCGCTTATTTTAAAGTAGATTTCTCCTCGATCAAAGAACTCCTTAAGGTGGGGAGTCCCCTAATGCTTCAGGGTTTTTCAGCCTTGGCAACCTGGACACTTTTCTTTACCTGGCTCGAACAAAAAGGCACCTTTGACCTCACGGTTTCTCAAAACATTCGCTCCATTTATTTCTTGGCATTTGTCCCGATTTGGGGCTTCGCAGGCACTACCAAAACCTATATCTCACAGTATCTAGGCGCCCAAAAATTAGAGCAAATTCCGATCATTCAGCGAAAAATCCAATTACTCACGGTAGGCTTTATGTTGTGTACTTTTCATGGTGCCCTGCTCTACCCTGAAGCGATGATCAGAATGGTCAACCCCGCTGAAGCTTATGTGGCAAAAAGTGCTGAAATCTTAAGGCTTATTGCAGTTTCTATCCTGCTGTTCGGTTTTATTTCGGTTTATTTTCAGACCATTCATGGCAGTGGCAATACCCTCCATTCTATGTTGATCGAATTTTTTACGGTGGGTGTCTACAGCATTTTTTGCTATTTGTTCATCAAGGTTTGGGCACTCGATGTCTATTGGATTTGGACAGTTGAATACATTTATTTTGGTATATTGGGCTTGGTATCTATCACCTATCTAAGGAAGTATAACTGGCAAAGCAAACAAGTATGAGTGCAGCACTGCGTATTGTTTTTATGGGAACACCCTCTTTTGCGGTTCGTATTTTAGATGAACTACATCGAAGCCATCACCAAGTTGTGGGCGTTGTAACCGTGGCCGACAAACCTGCGGGCCGAGGCCAACAAATGCACCAAAGTGCGGTCAAACAGTATGCGCTTGCCCATTCTCTTGCACTTTTACAGCCCGAAAAATTACGCGACGAAGCTTTCCTAAAAGCCCTTGACGCATTACAAGCAGACCTCTTTGTTGTGGTCGCCTTCCGCATGTTGCCAGACGTCGTTTGGAAGCTACCTAGACTTGGCACATTCAACTTGCACGCCTCTTTGCTTCCGGCTTACCGCGGCGCAGCACCCATCAATTGGACCTTGATCAACGGAGATACGCAAACGGGAGTTACTACTTTTCTCATCAATGAAGAAATAGATGCAGGCAGCATCTTGATGCAAGCAAAAGTAGAGATCTCACCCAACATGACAGCAGGTGAATTACACGATTCACTCCAAGAAATTGGTGCTTCATTGACACTTCAAACCTGCGACGCCTTGGCCTATGGAACGCTAGTTCCACAAGCTCAAAATGCACTTACTGGAAAACGTGCTTTAGCGCCGAAACTTTTCAAGGAAAACACAAAAATTGATTGGTCGCAGACTGCTCATGAAATACACAATCTTGTAAGGGGCTTAGACCCATACCCAGCCGCATGGTGCCAACTTTGGTCAGAACAAAAACAAGCGCTGGTTCAGTTTAAAATTTTTAGTTCTGAAATTAGTGCGACTGATTGCGAAAGAACGGAAGGCCCTAAGGCAAGTAAAGAAGGCATATTGTTTCCTTGTGGCCAACAAACCACTTTACTCGTGAAAGAAATTCAGATGGAGGGTAAAAAGCGCATGGATGCTCGGTCTTTTGTGGCAGGAAACAACCCGCACGATTTTTACTTGAATAACCCTTCTCTATAATAAGCTGATTTGCAAATGATTGGAAATTTGATTAGCTTGGTAGGAGCTAATTCAATTTTATGATCAGATTCCTACTCTTACTGGTGGTCTTGGCATCGGTTCGCGTCTACGCCCAAGAACAGGCTAGCCGCACTTGGGAATTCGTTGCGCCCATTGCGTCGGAACGCTCCATTGATTCCGCTGATTTAAAAAAGACAAGCACCTGGTTGGAGCACAAAGAAGAGCGCACCTATTTTTCCAAATTCTTTGCGGACGAAAATGGTCAAACCCGACATATTTTTAGCTCGGTGCCGCTGCACTACGCAGGGCCAAACGGCGAGTTATTGCCCTACGATTTAAGCTTTCGCCAAAGCGCCAACTACTCTATTTTTGAAAACCAAGAATATCCCATCTGCCTTTACAACGACGCAAGCTTTGCTCTAAATTTCAGCCAAGAAGAGCAACTACGAATCGGAAGGAATACGCGAATAAATGGTGATTACGTCACAAAAGAAATGGGTCCAGTTGGGCCCTATGTATCGATTCGTTTTGAAGAACAACCCGTCATACAACAATTGGAGGTCGGTAACGGTAAGATCGGATTTCATTACCGTATCACTGAACCGCTCGCTACAAACGGGCCACTATTTTGCATCGAAGAACTACTCGAATTACCAGTCAACTGGACGCTGAGCGTACCAACTAGTCCACAAAGTGGTCAACGCTATATCCGAGATGCAAAGGGAGCAAACCGGGCTGTTTTAAGCGAGATCTTGTGTTATGACGCAAACGGAAGCACCTATGCCACTGTTTTTGAAGTCGTAGACCAAGCGTTGCGCATTCAAATTCCCACCGCTTGGATCAACGATCCGCAACGTGTTTTTCCGATTACAATTGATCCACTCCTTGCCGGGATTCCGAGCATCTGGAGCGGTGGCCAAATGCCGTCGTGCTTTATGCCCGCTTACAATGAGGACAGCATTCAGGTGACCATTCCCGCTGGCATCACGCCGACAGGTGTCTATGTCGATGCCAGCTTTTATGCCAATCCGTTTACATTTGCCACGATGTCACAGGGATCCATGTATTTTAGTTCCGCTTGCGGCGCTTCGCAAACATTTACCGTAACAGGCCCCACTGCAAATTCAGCAGGAACAGCTTACCTCGACAGCTTCAACTTGATGAACCCTTTAGTTTGCTGTCTACAAAAATCTTGTAATCCGATTCAATTTTGGGTGAGCATGCACCTCGGCAGAAATGCCAATGGACCCGGCTGTAATACCAACTACATCCGCTATGACCCGCTCACCACAAGTTGGCCCTTTCAAGTAATTGTCTATGGGCGTTCACCCGAATCATATGGCAATGAATGGTATACTTCTCAAACCCCCATCTGTTCGAATCAATGCGAAGTTTCCGCCACCGCCTATGCAAGGTATGGTGTTCCACCTTACACCTTTTCACATCCCTGGACTGCTACCGTGGGTACAGCTGGTCAAAATATGGGTTGTAATTCAGGCGCAAGTAATTACGTTTTTACTTTGGATGTGCCCAATTGCCCGGTATACTGCGATTCAAGTTATACCTCATTGAGTATACCGCCCCCCGTGATTGTCGATGCCTGTGGCACGTATATTACCGGTCTTCAAAATGCCAACAAACCACTGACTGCCGCCATAGAACCACAGCTCATTTACGATAGCATCATTTGCAATGGCGCAGCTATAGTCATTCAAAATGAACCGTGTATCAGCGATGGTGTAACCATGTTCATCGATCAAAATAACACAGGTTTTGGTTCAATCAATACGCTGATTCTAAACAATACGGACAGCACTATTACCCAAGTTTATCAATTCGTGGCAGAGCGATTAGGGTGCCTATCCGATACCGTACAGGCAGCAGTTCAGATTGTGCCATTGCCCAATGCTAATATCACCATGAATCCTAATCCGGTGGTGGTTTCCAATCCGGTCATCATTTCAAATGCATCAGTGAGTTTATCCGGAACAAATTTATCGGGATATTGGTCTTTTGCAGATACGCTTATTTATCAAGATACGCTCGTCAACCTATATGACGTGCCAGGAAATATCAGCTTTTGTTTGTACGTATCAGATGGCTTTGGGTGTACCGATAGCACTTGTGCGGTTTTAACAGTAGTTCCGGCAGACATTGAAAACATCAATATTATTACGCCAAATACCGACGGAATCAATGATGCTTTGTATTTTCAATACCTAGACTTTTATCCAAATGCGCATTTAGTCGTGCTGAATCGTTGGGGACAAACCGTGTACGAGTCTTTGGACTATAAAAATGATTGGAAAGGCGGTGACCTAGTGGAAGGAACTTATTTCTATAAGCTCATTATTCCCGATTTAAACAAAACGCTACAAAGCTTTTTTAAACTCGAGCGCTAGCTACTGAGGAATATTAAAAGAAATACCAAAGCGCATTGGATAAACGCCAACTGTCGTACCCTCCTTGAACATACTTAAAAGTGCGTAATTAGCAAAAACTCCGAAATGGCCATAGCCCACACGGACTGTGGCATCGAGCATCCAGGTATTTAGATTGAATTTCGATTTGGTGATGTTTTCAAATTCGTTGCCATTCTCGTAGGTGCCCGTAAAGCGCTGATGGCTATACAAGCGCACCCCGCCTACTACACCTGCATCCAAATAAAAGATCTTTTTATAAGGCTGATCTGAACCAGCTGTGAGTTCCAACAGCAAAGGAACGGTCAGGTAAGCCGAATAGAGGGTATTGCGCTTATAAACTTGATTATTATTAATGACGGCAAAAACAGTATCTGCATTGTGTTCAAGGACATATGAAGAAGTAAGTTCTGTGGCGCCAAATTGAAAACCATAGCCCGTAGTGAGGCCCAAAACATCGCTGATTAAGTTGAACTTGTATTGGAATGTATTGAGGTTAAACAGCAAACTTTTGGTAATGTTGTTTTCCCAATATGGAGTCGTAGTAAAGGTGGTTGACGGGTCGAGAAACCCAATGGTGTTGGCTTGAAAACCCAATTCAAAACCGGCCCAATGGCCTTTTTCACGCATAGAGCCTTCGTCAAATGTGAAATCACCATCAATGTCTAGGTCTAGGTCAAAGAGGATTTGCAAACGGTAGGTCGAGACTATTGGAACTCCGGCTTCGTTCTTGGCTGGAATCCAGAGAGGCATATTGCGCACTATTTCTAATGCTGCGCTGTCAAGGGACGCATTGTAGCCCATCTCGATGAGTGGATTGACAACCTTGCCATCTGCCGCAATTTCAAATGCAACATAAACGGACTCTCCCCACGGAAAAGAATCACTTGTATCGGCGTAAATGAATTGTTCAACAGCATTTTTGAGGTATAGATCAAGGGAGTCCTGGCCACCGGGAAATTGAGGTGAGTTGGGGTTTTCATTGATAACTGATGCATCGAAAGTTTCAATAACTTCTACGGGAGCAGCTACTTCAACATCGCCAGAAAAAGTGGTGACATGAATACTTGTATCAATTTTTTCGACTAATTGTGGCTTTTCAAGGACCTGAGCATAAGAAAAAACGGAACCAAAAAATGTAAGGGCGACAAGGAACTTTTTCATGTGGAGAATTTCTCCAAAGATAGAAAATTAAAACAGGATGTTCATTTTCAACAAGAAATGTCTGCCTGCTTGCGGATAATAGAAATTTTCCGTGGTGGTTTGACCACCATACTGATAGCTGAAGGTATAGCCATTATTGGCATAAAGTGCGTTCAGTAGGTTATTGACCATCAAGCCAATTTCCATCTCTTGGGCAAAATTTTGCTTGATTTTATAATTGCAGATAAAATTGGTAAAAGTGAAGGGATCCAAGCTTCGGGCGACATTCGAGGTATTATCTAGAAATTGGCGCGAAACATATTTTGTTTGTACACCTAGAGCGAGCTGCTTCACCGGACCAAATTGCAAACCAATGGTTTGAATAAAATTGGGCGAAAAGGCAAGGTCGGTGGTGCCATGTTGAATCTGAACCTGTGTATAGTAAGGCGCTTCGTCGAGATAAACATCTATAAATTCCACGAAATTCAGGATTTTGTTTTGACTCAGGGTGGTAGCGCTCTGAATTCGGAACTTATCGTTCAGTTTATAAGCCATTTCGAGTTCAAGCCCAGCGCGATAACTGCGGTCCACGTTGGTACGGGTGTACCCTCCGACGTCGTTAATTTGACCCGTTAATACCAATTGATCGTGGTAGTACATCCAAAAAAGATTGGCCTGTGCATTGATTTTTTTGAATTGCAAACGATAGGCTAATTCTGTATCGAACATGCGTTCCGGAGTAGGTCTGTTTTCGGGTGTGCTTTCACGGAAGTCTCTGCGCACGGGCTCCCGATTGGCAATCCCGAAAGAACCAAAAAGTTGGTGAGGTCCTAATAACTTCGCAAAAGCCACTTTTGGATTAAAGAAATGGTAAGTGACCTGCTGGGTCACATCTGCCAAATTACCACTCACTTGATCAACGCCTAAAAACTGATAAGCGATACCTCTGTATTGAAGATCGAGGACGAGGTCCAGACCATTTCGGTTGTAACTGGTTTTGAGGTAAGAACTGAGCTCCGATTTTGAGGCATCGTTTTCATAATAACGGTCGTAAATCTCGCTGTTTGATGCAAACTCAGCCCAAATGATTTCGCCAAAATGCAAGCCTGTATATTGATTGGCCGCACCACCAAATGCGAATTTTAAATAGGGTTTCCATTGGTAATTGAGGCCGTAAACCAATCCGACGAAATGGTTGTCGAGCCATCTTCTTCTGATCAAGTCAGTGGAAAGGATGGAATCTGAACCCACTACCACTGGTTCGAGTCCGTATTCGGCAAGGTCATCTTGATTTCTAAATTCTTCGTAGTAACCTCGACCATAGGTGTAATGACCCGCCAAATTGAGCTCGAGTTTTGGAGAAAATCGATGGATGAAATGCAATTGGTAGTTATCTTGCTTGTAGTTATCTACTTGATTGGCATAGGTGTAATAGTTATATGTGCGGCCCGATTCCAATAAATTTTGGGTTTCAGCAGCGCTCAGACCATTGCGCGCTGCATAATCGAGCATACCAAGAGAGTCACCGCGGTAACGACTTTCTGGCGTACCATACCACGCTTGGTAGGTGCGCTCTGCACCAGTTAACACAACGGCCTTCCAGACAGATTTATTGGCGAAATAGCTTGCCGTAAGGCCCATTGAACGCAAATCGGAGCTAGCGCGATCTAGGTATCCGTCTGAGCGAATCTCAGAAAGCCGAGCCTCAAGTGAAAACCGATCTTTCAACAAGCCCGTTCCGGCCAAGAGGGTTCCGCGAAGCGTTCCAAATGAACCGCCCGATAAATCCATGCGGGCAAAAGGTTGCAACTTAAGGTCATTTGTTTTGATATTGACGCTTGCCCCAAAAGCTGCTGCTCCGTTGGTAGAAGACCCGACTCCGCGCTGGATTTGAATGCTTTCAATAGACCCGACGAGGTCTGGCATATTGACCCAATAGACGTCGTGAGACTCTGGATCATTGACGGGTACACCATTGATGGTGACGTTGATGCGACTGGCATCGACACCTCGGATGCGCAAACCGCTGTAGCCAATTCCCGCGCCTGCGTCGCTGGTGGTGACCACCGAAGGGGTGAACTCCAAAAGCGTTGGCATGTCTTGGCCAAAATTCTTGACCTGCAGGTCTTTTTTGGTGACCGTAAGGTTGTTCGGCGCGTCTTTTGCACGCAAGCCAGAAACGATGATTCCTTCGATACTTTGAATCCGCTTACTGGTATCTATTGCTGAAAAATAGGTGTTTTGAGCTGCAACACTTGTTGCAAGAAGCAAACTTGGTAAAAATAATAGTCTTGTTTTCATTTTCTAAAAAATTAAACAAGAATAAGGGGCTCTTCTTGACAGTTTTGTAAGTTAAGCGCGTCATCTTCCCTTCGCTGGCATTATCCAAATCAGGTTCAATGGGTATGTTCTCAGCCTTTCGGCACCCCTTAGAGACGCTGCAAAAGTAATCGAATTTGCTTCTATCTGAATCAACTTCAAATAAAATTATTTGTCGAGAAGATAAAAAATATTGATACCGTTACCGCGCTGCAATGATTTTGGCAATCTGAACCGCATTGGTGGCGGCACCCTTGCGGAGATTATCGGCAACAATCCATAAATTGAGTGTATTCGCCTGGCTTTCGTCTCGGCGAATTCTACCCACAAAAACATCATCTTTACCTGCTGCCATTCTAGGCATTGGGTACGCGTAGTTAGCGGGGTCATCTTGAAGCGTAATGCCAGGTGTTTGAGAAAGCAACGCACGGACCTCCTGTAAAACGAAGTCGTTTTCAAATGAAATATTGACTGCCTCTGAATGCCCGCCAACTACCGGAACGCGCACTGCTGTTGCAGTGACGTTGATGTTTGGATCTAAGATTTTTTTAGTTTCATTGGTGAGCTTCATCTCTTCTTTGGTGTAGCCGTTCTCGAGGAAGACATCGCATTGCGGGATGCAGTTCTTGTCTATCGGGTATTTATAGGCCATGTCTCCTTGAATACCAGCGCGTTCGTTTTCTAATTGCTGAACGGCTTTGACGCCTGTACCTGTGATGGACTGATAGGTAGATACCACCACACGCTTGACACCGTATTTGCGGTGCAGGGGGGCCAATACCATGACCAACTGGATGGTGCTACAGTTTGGATTGGCAATAATGAGGTCGTCTTTGGTGAGGAGTTGTCCGTTGATTTCCGGAACGATGAGCTTTTTTGTGGGATCCATGCGCCAAGCCGAACTGTTGTCAATAACAACTGTTCCCTTCTCTGCAAAACGAGGCGACCACTCCAATGAGGTGTCACCTCCCGCCGAAAAAATAGCAATATCTGGAGCGGCTTCAACGGCAGCAGCCAATCCGATGACTGCATATTCCTTTCCTTGATACGTTAATTTTTTACCCACGCTGTTTTCGGAGGCAACCAATAACAATTCAGTGTAAGGAAATTGTTGTTCTGCCAATACTTCTAACATCACTGAACCAACCATGCCGGTGGCTCCTACTACAGCAACTTTCATTTGTCAATTTTTTTACAAAAATAATCTTTGTTTGTCATGCGAAACTTACTCCTTTTAATTTTCCTGATTTCGGCCTGCACACCCCGACCCGTCATTGCCCAAGTATTCGACGATTTCCACGACCAGAGTCTTTTTCAGGGCTTGCTTTGGGGCGGAGATATTGGTGCATTTCAGACCAATTCTAGCCGGCAGCTTCAGCTCAATGCCAGCAACCCTGGCGAGGCCAGTATTCATTTCCAATACGAGCTCAATAATTTGAGTCAATGGGAGGTTCGGTTTTGGCTAAGGCTCAACTTTAGCCCCTCGAGCCTAAACTTTTGTCGCTACTATTTACGCGCCGATCAAAGCGATTTATTAACTGCTGACAACGCGTTGTATTTAGAATTTGGAGAAGCAGGAAGCCAAGATGCGCCCAAATTATTTTGTCGCCAAAACGGTATTGACAGTTTGATCGCCGTGGGGCCCGCTGGCAGCATTGCGGCCGCATTTCAGCTATTCTTGACGTGCAAGTACGACAATGGCTTGTTTACACTTCATACGCGAACAAGTCCTTCGGCCGCAAGCAACCTTTGGTTGTCAGGGCAGTTGCCCTGGCTGCCAGCTGGCCCCTATGCTGGCCTTGCTTGTATTTTTACAACGAGTAATATGCAAGGATTTTTTATGGATGATCTTTATTTTGGGCCACCAGTGAGTCCGGAACAGAGCACGGTTGTTTTCACCGAAATCATGGCTGATCCAGAACCTCAGCAAGGCCTGCCAAACACAGAATTCTTGGAAATTTACAATGCCGGAACAACTGCGCAGCAACTCAATGGCTTCCAACTTTCAGATGCCACAGGTTCTTGTACACTCCCCTCCTATTGGCTGCAGCCTGGTGCATTTGCAACCTTAGTAGGAACGGGGCAAAGTAGTGGTTTCAACCCGACAAAGACCATAGAAGTCAGTGCTTTTACAAGTTTGAACAACACAGGCGAACTACTGATGCTCAAAAACCCACAAGGCCTGATCCTTGATCAAGTTGCCTACCATTCAAATTGGTACAAAGATTCGAGTAAGATGGAGGGCGGCTTTAGTTTGGAGCGTTGTTCGCTTCTCGACCCTTGCTCTGCAGCAGATAATTGGCGTGCGACGCAAGCGCAGCTTGGCGGCACGCCAGGGCTCCAAAATTCGGTATTTGAAGCCGCACCAGACACATTGGCTCCATTCATTAGTTTTGCAGAAGTCCGCGATTCCAACCAAGTTGCATTTGTCTTTTCCGAACCAATGGACAGTGCCAGTTTAGCGCTGTGCGCCATCTCGTTTGATCAAAATTTGGGGGCTTACACACGAATTGCGCTCCATTACTCACAAATCCAAAATGGCGCTCAATTGATTTTGCAATTTGAGCAAACCATTCCCAAAAGTGTTCCGATAGTGGTTACAATTGTTGACTCAAAGGATTGTTGGGCCAATGCGAGTAACCTACAAACGAGTTTCATTCGCTGCGAAGAACCCAAGATGAATGACCTACTGATCAATGAGATTTTATTTGACCCCCCGAACACTGGTTCTGACTTCATCGAGCTCTACAACAACACCAACAAATACCTCAGCCTTGCCAATTGTTCAATCGGCAATGGGTCTATGAATTACCTGCTTCAAAAAAGTGTAATTGGGCCAAAACAGTACCTCGCGCTATCGCCTGACACTGCTTTTTTATGGTCTTACTACCCCAGCACGCAGCTCACTCAAATTACCACGCAAGAGTTGCCTTACTTTTATAACGACAGCGGTACGTGTATCCTGAATTGTAATGACTCCGTTTTGGATGAACTCAAATACCACAAAGATTGGCATGCAACAGGCCTATTGGACAGCGAAGGCGTGAGTTTAGAACGCTTAGATCCAAATGCACCCACACAAAACCCAAATAATTGGTTCTCAGCTGCTCAGAGTGCCGGTTTTGCGACCCCCGGCAGGAGCAATTCCCAACAAATTGCTGCCATAGAAAATGGACAATTATACCTGAGTTATCCTGAATTGAGCCCCGATCAGGATGGCTATCATGATTTTTTAGAAATTCACTACGAATTGCCCGCACCCAACATGTTGGTTCAAGCAGCCATCTTTACCCTCGGGGGGCAGCTCGTTAAACAGCTCAATTACAATGAACTATTCGGGACAAAAGGTGTTCTGATTTGGGATGGAAGCACAGAATATGGCACAATTGCCTCGAGCGGAATTTATATTCTTGACTTCTCCGCCTTTTCAACAGGGTCAAGTGTATTTTTTAATCGCAGGCTGAGTTTTGCGCGCTGTATTAAACGTTAAATTTGATGAAAATTCAATGTCATGAAAACGCCGCTTCTTCTGCTCATTTGTTTGGTCACCTTTTCGCTTTCTGCTCAGCGCTATACCAGTGCGCTCGGATTAAGAGGGGGCAGCCCAGGCGTGACCTATCTCAATGCAAAATACAGGATCAGCCAACAAGCCTATGAAATTGGACTTGGTGGCAATACCGGAGCACTTTGGGTGCACGGCAATGCCTATTACCAAAATGAACTCAACGACATCTTAGATTATTACTACGGCTTTGGCGCCAATGTTGGCATCGGTAAAATGAATCAGTTTGAGGCCAACTTCAGCGGATTAGGTTTGGGCGTCAATGCCGCAATCGGCATTGAGCACACGCTAACAGATTTTCCTCTGAATGTTTCGCTTGATGTCGGGCCGGGTTTATACGTCCTTCCTCGTTTTCAATTAGGCTTTGCATGGGCCTTAAGCGTGCGCTATGTCCTCAACTAAATTTGACTTTTCTCCCGGATCCAAAAATTGGATTGCCAAATTCTTTGAGCTACTCGATCAAGGTGCGCTAAGTATTGACGAAGACCTCATCCATCAAAAGGAAGCAAATCTTACCCACTTCATTTCTCACCAAACAGGCCTGATCTACGGCACGGTAAAATCATTTATTTTCTCCAATGCACTAGAAAAACGCCGATTCAATACAGACGAACAACTCCAATTACTGCTTTTCGAGACCTTGCTTTTTACGTACATGAGAAAGCAACAAAAACCTGTAAAAGCGTCTGATTTCACTGCTGTCTTACTCGATTTTTATAAAGGTTTTGAGGGTGCTGGCTTACTCGATCAAATTAAGTTCAAAACAACGGCGCAAGCAAATAGAAAATTAGAAATTCTGCTGGCCTCTCGGGTTGGAATCAAGAGCTCTTTTCTAGGTGCCAATTATTGGCTCAAGCACCTTTCCAACGCATTCATTTTTTTAGACGTCATCTTGTTTCGGGCTTACCTCGAAGGAGATCATTCTCCTTTTCTTGAAAAATACCAGCGCTATACATCGTCTGTTCTCAATGGCTTGATTTACGTAGCGCACATCAACGGAAAGGTAGACGAAAAGGAAAAAAAGATACTCCAATTATTCATTGCCTCAGCCGCGTTGCCTCATTCACTCCAAAAATCCTATAAAGAACGCAGTAAGATTGGCATAACCCTCAAATTACTGCAACAAGAATGGGTTGCGGATCACTTGCTTGCGCAAATTACCTACGAATTCGGACACCTCTTGCTGCAAAGCACGCACGTCATACAAGCAGAAGAGCGTCAAAAACTCGTCGCGCTTGGCGAGGCACTTCAGATGAATGCAGCTCAGATGGAGTTATCCGAAGAAATGTGTCTGGCCTTTATTGCGCAAAGTGGCCCAAATGAACTATTGGTTTACAAGCAGTCGACAGAGGCGAGTTTTGCATTCAAAGAGACCAGTAAGCGTTGGTTGCGCATTATCGGACGCAACCGGGAACGCTTGCTCACAGAAATGAGAGAGAGCAAAGAATTAATGGCGCTATTGCAGAAATCTACCAAAGAAGAACTGAGTCTCGAAGAAAAAGAACAAGTCAAAGATCAATTCTACGATATTCTCAAATCCATGCCTTCTTTGGCTCTATTTCTTTTGCCAGGCGGCACCCTCCTGCTTCCCATCGTCATGAAACTCGTGCCGGAACTCATCCCCTCTGCTTTTAAAGTCAATGAAGTAGAGAAAAAACAACCCGAAGATGAACTGTAAAATACACATCCACCTGCTCAATGAGCTCTTTTCGCAAGAATTAGCGGACGCACAACACAATGGCAAAGAAACAGCCGATAACTTGCGTTATGAGTGGGAAGACGAATTAGAAATCACTTCTGAAGTAACTTCGGTAGTAGAACACCAAGCGGCCACTTACACGCTAGCGGGTTACGACGAAAACAATACACTTTTTTCCTACGAAATTGCAGACATGCATTTATTTGAAATACATTCTGTCCAAGACCCGATTGCCTATGTAGGGGCATCTCAAAGCATCGTAGACCATTGTACGCATAGCACCGATAGCAACGGCCACACCATCCGTATTTTCCTCAAAGACTACGAACCAATGGCCAATCCAGTACCCGGTATTTTTATCGCTTCAAAAGCTTTTCCTAAAGCCCTCATCCGATGATCGAACTCAAAGGCATCCAACTCACTTATCAAAAACCTGTTCTGAAATCCCTGAACTTACAGGTCAAACGCGGAGAAATTCTCGGACTTGTCGGCAAAAGCGGAGCGGGCAAATCATCTTTACTCAAAATATGCGCCGGACTTCAAGATCCAGACCAGGGTCAAATTGTGATTGATGGTCAAACACAAACGCCCGTGCGTCATTTATTGGTGCCGGGATTTGAAGGGCTTGCCATCGTCAACCAAGATTTCAAACTCGATCCCTACCACACCGTCGAAGAAAACCTCCGAGAATCCATTTTGCATTGGCCTTATGACAAACGCGATAAACGCGTGCAAAAACTCTTGCGAATTTTCGGACTCAAAGACATCAGCACTACAAAAGCGCACCTAATTTCTGGCGGCGAGCAACAACGCGTAGCCATTGCGCGCGCCATTGCAGATCAGCCTTCCTACCTCTTGCTCGACGAGCCATTCGGACATCTCGATGCCCATTTGCGTCAAAAGTTGAGCGCGCACCTTATGGATCTCCGAGACGAAGAAGATACCGGAATTATTTTGGTCTCTCACGAAGGACAAGATGTGCTGGGTCTCTGCGATCACATCTGCATTTTACAAAATGGAAAGCTTTCGAAAAAATACAAGCCACAAGAAGTCTACTACCACTATAAAGCGCCAGAACGAGCGCGTTTATTTGGGCCATTGAATACGCTAAAAATCAATGATGAACTCGTTCATTTCAGACCAGATGAATACAGAATTACGCAAAATGGGATTGAAGTTCAATTTGAAAAAGCGCTTTTCGTAGGCGGCCTTTATTTGAACTACATGAGGAGTGCACATCAAGAACGAATTTTGTTATATGCCTTCGATCCATTAACTGAAATCAAAGCGATTGAAATCTTCAAAAAATAAATCGGGAAAAATTCGCCTGACCCTTCAAGCGTTTTGGACGGCACTCAAAGCTTATGTGCAAGAAGGTGCTTTTCATCATGGTGCCGCGCTTGCTTACTATACCTTATTTGCCTTCATTCCGATCATTTACCTAACAACCAGTATTTACGGCAGAATTATCGGTCAGCAAAACATGCGCGACATCATTTCGTCGCTGCTCCAATCCGGACTTGGACTACAAGACAGCGGCTCTATTCTACAACTCGTAGACACCATGTCCATCGAAAAACCCAATTTCTTTTTAGAGCTTGCGAGTATCGGCATCTTACTTTACACATGTTCGGCCTTCATGATTTCGCTCAAACGAAGCCTCAATGAGTTTTTCCATGTGGGCAAAAAAAGCAGACAAGAATCCAATCTATTTATGGAAATTATCGGATTCCGCTTTGTGGGTGTGCTGCTGCTCGCTGTTTTTGCACTTGTGATTATCCTATTTTACTTTCTTCAAGTTTTCATCTTTTCCGCACTCACGAGTTGGCTACATTGGAACAATGGTTTTGTCAACTTCTCGCTGCATGTACTTCAAATCATCTTGACTTTGCTTTCAAACGCATTGATCTTTACGCTCATTTTTAAATACATGCACAATGCAAAAGTCAGTTGGCGTATCGCCCGAAACGGCGCCATTGTAACTGCTATTCTACTCTATGTGAGTCAGTTGCTTATTGGCTACTATTTACAGCATTTCTTTGTGATGGGACAACTAGGTATTGCCAATTCCATTTTCATCATGTTGGCTTGGGTCCACTACTCGGCGCAAATTGTCTTTTTCGGGGCACAATTTACCTATCAAATTGGTAAGGTTTTCAATGAGCGCATCCAGACTGACATTAAAGAAACGACGGGGGCTTCCTGAATTCAAATTTGGCGTCTCTGAAAATACTAGAGGTATTGCGGATCGTCAGTAAAAAACTTTTGTTTCCTCCGATTGGCACGTAGTAAAAAGATAGTGCCCAGCAGTGCATATTGCGGTTCAATGAAAAATAAGCGTTGGTGAGGCGACCTTCTTGCAAATTGAAATTGAGGTTGCCAGACAAGTTCCAGCGCTTTGTAAAACTCAAATCTCCACTCAGAACTAAAGTCTGAACAAATAACCAAGAATCGGGGTTGCTCGTGCTGATTTCTTGATTGGCTCTTATGCCGTACACATGCGATAAATTCAACTTCCAAGGAATATCGTAGTAAATGGCGCGCTCTGGATGCAATGCGTAGTAATTGAAGTCGGCGTTCCAATCTTGTTCGTTAAACAAGGTACTGTGGTTTTGGATTTTTTTGCGATCCTTTTTGGGTGCCAATACGACACTCGTTGTCAGGTTGGTCGTGGTTAAGCGGCCTAATTGTTGGTTATTTTTCCAAGCGTAAGTCCCGACTGTCGCTCCAGTTGCATCCCAACCGTAAGGACTCCATTGTGCATTGGACACAAAATTGATCCAGTTCGCCGGACTAATGCGTAAATTCAGAGAAAGGTCGGAAAGCTGCATGCTGTCTTTGGTAAAATCGTAGTAGCCCGTGATGGAAAATTGGTCAATCAAGCGCACTTTTTTATAACCCGTGAGGGTATCTTGCTCCGATTTGAACTTGAGTTCAGCTGTATTGTTGATACCGAAAGTGAGCAAAGATGCTTCTTTGACCGACCCTACCGAATAAATACTGCGCTCAAAGGGAGAATAGGTAATTGGTGCTTGGTTTGGACCTGCATTGGCCGTGACCAAAGGATTCCAACCAGGAGTGTAGCGGTAACCGATATTCGGTGTCATTAAGTGACGCAATCTGGCTTGTTTGGGGCCCACAAAACGATAATACGCGTACAAAACAGTTGTGGCAGTCAGGTTAAAATTGAGTTCGTGGCGCATGGCCATTTGCCTTAGGGTGTCGATTTGCGTCTGATTTGCCACCGGATCATAAGATTTAACAATCTGCTGAAAATTGATTTTATTCCCGTAATTGAGACTAGGATTGATTTTTACAGCATTTTTAAATAAACCTGTATTCGTTTGAATACTGATACCCTGACTGACACCATTCATGAGGCGCTGACCAATTGCATTGAAATCGCCATTCGTGAGCAAAGAATCTGCAAACTGCGAGCGGTTCTGAGCTTCTAGATTGTAGGTAATGCCGATGCGCTGTATCGTTTTCTTCCAATTTTTGTCTGCGGTTTCAAAAAGATCTTTGAACGGGAAAACACGCGTTACGTTTACATTGAGTACTGGACTCGTGAAAGAAATATTCTTGGCTAGTGAGTTTTGGCGCAAAGACATTTTGAGACCAGTGTTGATCGGTTTTCCAGGAAAATTGCGCGCCAAATTGATATCTGAATTGAAGGAATTCGAAAAGTACTCGGGGTTAATCGGGTCGAGTGAATTTTTAGATTGGTTGTCAGAAATGAAGTTGACATTCGATGAAAAATCCCAAAACGGATTCGATTTGGGCGCTTTGCGGTGGTTCCAAGAAACGGTGACTTTATTGCGCTTGATATTTGTCGGAAAGCCACTATTGAATTGCTGAAAGCCCAGTGATAAACGGCCGCTGTAACCATAGCGCTTGGCGTAGTCAAGGTCATTGCGCAAGCCCCACGAACCGCGGCTGTATAAATTGGCGTAAACCGATGTTTGATAGCGGTCATTGATTGGAAAATACCAACCCAGATTTTGAAATCCAAAACCGTAGGCAGACAAGGGGATGAACTCCGGGAACAACAAGCCTGACGTGCGTTCTTTTTGGTTGGTCGGGATAAACGCAAATGGCAAACCAAGCGGAGTCGGGATGCCCGAAACCCATAAGTTCATGGGGCCCGTTACTATTCTTTCATTTGGCACAAGAACGCCTTTGCTCAACTGAAAATGGTAATGAGGCTCTTCTAGATCACAAGTGGTTAAAACGCCCTGGCGCAAATGCAATTCTTCGTTGGCTTGGCGTTTGGCTGTACCCATCCGAAAATAAAACTCATCTTGCTTGATTGCCAATGCTTGAATGTAAGCTTTTTGGGTCTTGTAGTTCATTTTGAGCGTCTCGCAACGAATGGTTTCAGTGCCTTCGGTGAGTTCTGGGAATTCGACCTTTGTGCCCGTGCTATCGATACGGTAACTCGCCTCGACCTGATTGGAATCGATGTCAATCAAGATATATCCCGCCTTTAAAGAAAACCCTTCGCTCTGGACTTCGGCGTTGCCATATAAATGAATTCTTTTGTTTTGGACGTCGTGTCTGATTTTTTGGCTCGCTTTGTAAGTCACTATTTGGTTGAGACTCTCTCCGTTGACATATAGGGTGTCTTGCGCTGTAACAAAAGCCGTGGCACACATTATTAACAATGTGGCGAAGAAAAGTTGTAAAAAGCGCTGGCGCTGACTCAAGATGCTTACTTAGATTTGTAATATGCAGGAAAAACGTACAAAGCTACCAATTTTCAATGGCTTGCAAAAAAACGCAATTGGCGTCTTTTTATTGGCAGCGTTGTTTTTATTTTCGACCAACAACTATTGGGCTCAAAACAATAAGATCAAAACAATTGTGATTGATGCCGGCCACGGCGGTCACGACCCGGGTTGTCATGGCGCTCAGAACAACGAAAAAGAAGTTTGTTTGTCAATGGCCTTGAAGCTTGGCGCACTCATCAAAGAACGCTATCCAGACATCAAAATCATCTACACCCGGAGCACCGATGTATTTGTCGAGTTGGCCGAACGCGCCAATATTGCCAATCGCAATAATGCCGACCTTTTTATTTGTATCCATGCCAATGCAGGTAGCACCACTGCTTATGGTTCGGAAACTTATGTACTCGGTTTGCACCGCACCGACGCCCAACAAAAAGTAGCTGAGCGCGAAAACGCGAGTATCGCACTCGAAGACGACAAAGGCGCTAAATACCGTTCTTACGACCTCACCCCTGATGGCATTATCGCACTGCAGTTTCAGTTAGCCGTTTTTCACCGACAATCCATTCTTTTTGCAGAAATGATTCAAAAAGAGTTCAAAAGGATTGGCCGCTACGACCGCGGGGTCAAGCAAGCCGGATTCTTGGTGTTATACAAAACAACCATGCCGAGTGTGTTGATCGAAACCGCCTTTTTACCCAACCCAACCGAAGAAAAATTAATCGGGACAGCAGAAGGACAGCAAAAAATGGCACTAGCCATGTTTCAGGCTTTCGTGAATTACAAAAACGCTACCGAAGGTAAAACGGTGGTGGGTGGCACAACTACCCAACAAAATACAACTGAACTCAAATCTGATGAGGGCAATCAGAGCAAACCCGTAGAAACACCGACGGAGATCGCAAAAGAGCAAGGCTTGATTTTCAGGGTGCAAATCGAGACTTCTAATAAGGCTATTTCCACAAAATCGAGCCATTTCAAAGGGTTAGATATATTTGAATATCAAGACAATACGTTATTTAAATACTGTGCTGGAAAATTCCCTAACGATCTACAGGGCGCCAAAAATTATAAAAATGAGCTGATTCAAAAAGGCTTTTCGAATGCTTTTGTGGTAGCTTTCCTCGACGGAGAACGCATCAGTATTGAAAAAGCCATTAAATTAGCAGAAAAAAACTAGCTTGAAATTCTCCAAAGAAATCAAAGCCGCTTTAATTGCGCTGGTGGCCATCGTGGTGCTCATTGCCGGGATCAACTTCCTGAAGGGCAATAGCTTTTTTGGTGGCGACGACGTCTACACCGCCTATTTTCCAAACTCAGGTCAATTAATGGTGTCATCAAACGTTACCCTCGATGGTGTTGAAATTGGAAAAGTGCTCAGCATTCAATCCAATCCAAACGGAGATTCACTGCACAAAGTGAAGATGACCTTCAACATTCACAATTCCGATATCAGACTCCCTAAAGGTTCCTATGTCGAAATTGGCTCCTTAGATTTCTTCACCAAAGCGTTGGTGGTCCAATTGCCCACTGCAGGCAATGGCTCATTTTATAAAGTTGGTGCCACCATTCCAGGGCGCGTCTCTGTAGATATGGTCACGCAAGTCAAAGCATATGCTGATCCCATTTCTCAAAAACTTCAGACCATGATGTTGTCTGTCGATAAAATGGTGACTTCGCTTTCTTCTTTCTGGGATACCACAGCCACATCTGAGTTGGAAGGTAGCCTCAAGCAAGTTAAGCTCACGATTAAAAAATTGGGCAATGTTGCCGACGAACTGCAAGGGTTTGTCGCTTCAGAGCGTGCTCAGTTCTCCAAAATAATGGCGAATGTAGAAGGCATCACCCTGAATCTGCGCAAAAGCAACGACGAAATCACTGCTATCGTTGGCAATACGCGCAAAATAACAGACGAGCTCGTCACGGCCGATTTCAAAGGCACCATTCTCGAGGCACAAACAACGCTCAAAAAAGTCAATATGGTCCTTTCCGAAGTAGAAAAAGGACAAGGTACACTCGGCAAACTCATTCACGACGACAAACTCTATGCTGAGCTCGTGGCCACCAACAACGACCTCCAAAGTTTGGTCACTGATCTCCAAGCGCATCCCGAGCGCTACGTTCATCTTTCTGTAATCGGAGGAAAGACTAAAGGGCTGCAACTCACTAAGAAAAACGAAGACAAGCTACTTAAAATGCTGGACAGCTTGCCTGAATAAACCTCGCTCATGCAACAACTCATTTTTGTCGTACTTTCGCTCCTCAGTTTTGGCTTATTTGCATACAACTTGCGCAAAATTGCCCAAAACATCCACATGGGCCTGCCCTTAGACCGCTCAGACCGTAAAGCAGAACGCTGGCGCACTATGTTACTTGTGGCACTTGGACAAAAGAAAATGTTCACGCGGCCCGTCCCCGCGCTTTTACACCTGGCTTTGTATGCCTCGTTTGTGATTACCCAAATTGAGCTCATCGAAATTTTAGTAGATGGCATGAGCGGTTCACACCGTTTCTTTCAAAATGGCCTAGGTGGTTTTTATACCTTCATGATCAGCTTTATTGAAGTGCTGTCTGTCTTGGCTTTTATTGGCACCGTTGCCTTTCTAGCGCGCCGCAACATGCTCAAATTGCCGCGCCTCAACATGAAAGAACTCGCGGGCTGGCCAACGCAAGATGCCAACCTCATTCTTGTTTTTGAATTGATCTTGATCTCCTTTATTTTCACCATGAATGGTGCCGATGAAGTATTGCAGAATTATGCAGGAAATTCAAATGGGTTTGCCATTAGTTCTTGGTTAGGTCCTATCTTATTTGAAGGAAAAAGTACGCATACATTGCACGTTTTAGAGCAAATTGGTTGGTGGGGTCATATCATTATGGTGTATACCTTCATGAACTACCTACCCTACTCCAAGCACCTGCATATTTTTATGGCTTTTCCAAATACTTATTTTTCCAAATTGGAACCAAAAGGACAATTTACGAACATGCAGAGTGTCACCAATGAAGTCAAACTCATGCTCGATCCCAATGCAGATCCATACGCGGCTCCGGCGGCTGACGCTGCACCTTCGCGTTTTGGGGCCAAGGATGTCAATGACCTCACCTGGAAAAATCTAATGGATGCATACAGCTGCACCGAATGTGGACGCTGTACCTCTGCTTGCCCAGCAAATACGACAGGCAAATTGCTCTCGCCGCGCAAAATCATGATGGACACCCGCGACCGCATGGTCGAACTCGGCGATTTCAAGCGCAAAAATGGCCAAGATGCTGAAGACGGTAAAAGCCTCCTCGGCTCTTACATTACAGAAGAAGAACTTTGGGCCTGCACAAGCTGTAATGCTTGTGTGCAAGAATGCCCTGTCAATATCGATCCGTTGTCTATTATCATGGATTTGCGTCGTTTTTTGGTCATGGAAGAATCAAAAGTGCCGACAGAACTCACCGGCATGCTCACCAACATTGAAAACAATGGTGCGCCTTGGCAATTTGCACCAACAGAACGCATGAATTGGGCCAACGAAGAATAGTCAAAAAGACCTAGCAATGAGTATACAAGTACGCACAATGGCCGACATGATGGCCTCAGGAGAAAGCCCAGATATTTTATTTTGGGTAGGCTGCGCCGGATCTTTCGACGACCGCGCCAAAAAAATCACCAAAGCATTGGTCAAGATCTTAAACCATTGCAAGGTCAACTTTGCGGTATTGGGCACCGAAGAAAGCTGTACCGGCGACCCAGCAAAACGCGCCGGTAATGAGTTTACCTTTCAGATGCAAGCACTCATGAATATCGAGTTGCTCAATGGCTATGAAGTCAAAAAAATCGTTACCGCTTGCCCACATTGTTTCAATACACTCAAAAATGAATATCCTGGTTTGGGCGGCACCTATGAAGTCATTCATCACACACAGCTCATTCAAGACCTCATCAATACTGGCAAACTCACCCTTGCCGATAACGGCACTTTCAAAGGCAAAAAAATCACCTTCCACGATCCCTGCTACCTCGGGCGCGCCAACGACGTCTATGAGGCGCCACGCGAACTCATCGAAAAACTAGATGCCGCATTAGTAGAAATGAAACGTTGCAAAACCAATGGTTTGTGCTGTGGAGCGGGCGGTGCTCAAATGTTCAAGGAGGCCGAAAAAGGCAACAAAGAAATCAACGTGGAACGCACCGAAGATGCACTTCAAACCAGTGCCAATATTATTGCAACTGGCTGCCCTTTTTGCAACACCATGATGACCGATGGCGTCAAGCACTTCGAAAAAGAAGAAGACGTCAAAGTAATGGACATCGCCGAACTCATTGCCAATGCTGCAGACCTATAACATCCCTGCTCATTTCGGGCCTAACTGCCGCGTGTGGGTTTTCATTGGCGCTAGAGCCCTAGACGCCACAGAAGCCACTTGGGTCAACGAGCAACTCCTTGCCTTCACAAATACATGGCAAACACACGGAAAAGCTATGAATGCAACAGGTTTCGTATTTGAAAAGTATGCACTCGTCATGGTCGCCAATGAAGAAGGTGTTCAAGCCTCTGGCTGCTCCATGGATAAAATCAATCATTTAGTACGCCAAATGGGGGCCGAGTTAGGTATTGATTTTTTTGCACGCATGAATACGTTGGTAAAAGAAAATGACCAATGGGTCCTCTCTACATTTAACCCCTCTGAATCGAGACATTATATTTCGGCTGCGACGCAGTTATTGGGGGAGTTGATTTAAGCTCTATTTCTAGGAAATTAGCTGGTCTACAGACCTAATACCCACCAGCGCCACCTGAAATTTGCTCTATGGGGTGCCAAGTGGTTTTGATCTCTTGAAAGTCTGAGATATAGGACAACCCTTGGGCCGTTGTGTGCGAAAAATCGATACTATAACTCATGACGCGCTTGAGGTTTTCTACAGCCTCGGTTTGCGCCTTTTCTAAGATAGCTGAATCTAGTTGAGCTAGGCTCAATGCATTGACATCCATGTGGCCACTGAGCGTTGGAAGCATTTCTTCGACACTACCCGTTAGGATATTGACAACACCGCCTGGCACATCTGAGGTGGCTAAAACTTCTGCAAAAGTAATTGCACATAAAGGCAATTTTTGGTTGGCGATAACGACCACAGAATTTCCTCCGATGAGGGCAGGTAATACTTGTGAAATGAATCCGAGTAGTGCCGTTTGCTGACAAGCAACCACCCCTACTACACCCATGGCTTCAGGAACCGAAAAATTAAAGTGTGAAGAAGCAACAGGATTCACAGTCCCGAGTAAGGCTTGGTATTTATCGGCCCAACCAGCATAATAAACGCAGCGGTCAATACTGGTTTCAACTTCTTGCGTTGCACTTTTGAGATCGGAACCAAGGGCTTGAAGCTCTTCCAGAAACTGACCTTTTCTTGCCTCCAACATTTCAGCAATGCGGTAAATAACCTGACTGCGGTTAAAAGCGGTCTTCGCAGCCCAGGAGGCTTGGGCTTTTCGGGCAGCTTGCACTGCATTGCGCACGTCTTTTTTGGAGCCCTGGCAAGCATTGGCAATATGCTGACCACTTTGCGAAAGCACAGCGTAAGAACGACCACTCTCCGTGCGCGGAAATTGGCCGCCAATATATAGTTTGTATGTTTTAAGTACTTCCATTAGTTCGGGAATTTGAGATAAGCACGAAGGCCGTGTAGGCCTCCCTCGCGGCCAAAGCCACTTTCTTTGTAGCCGCCAAAAGGAGAGGCAGGATCAAATTTGTTGTAGGTATTGGCCCAAACCACTCCGGCCTGCAGTTGCTGGCTTACTCCAAATATGCGCGCGCCTTTGTCTGTCCAGATACCAGCAGCCAAACCATAAGGTGTATTGTTGGCCTTTTGCACCACTTCTTCTATGGTCCGAAAAGTTTGAATGGTCAAAACTGGCCCAAAAATCTCTTCCTGCGCAATGCGCGCGCTTTGCGCAACATCCGTGAAGAGTGTGGGTTTACAATAATAGCCAGCACTTGGAAGCTCACAAGTTGGTTGATAGATTTCGGCTCCTTCTTCTAAACCAAGTTGAATATAACGTTCAATGGTCTGGAGTTGTTTTTTAGAGTTGATGGCGCCAATATCTGTGTTTTTGTCGAGTGGGTTGCCGACATAAATACTTTGCAAACGAAATTTCAATTTGTCCAGTACTTGAGTGGCGATTGATTCTTGTACAAAAAGACGAGAACCCGCACAGCAAACATGACCTTGATTGAAGAAGATGGCGTTGATGACACCCTCAACTGCCTGATCGATAGGCGCGTCTTCAAGGATGATATTTGCTGATTTGCCACCAAGTTCAAGCGTAAGTTTTTTAGTGGTTCCGATGCAAGCTTTTTGAATTTGTTTACCCACGGCGGTACTTCCTGTGAAAGCAATTTTATCGAGGTCTGGGTGCGCAACAAGGGCGGCACCTGTATCGCCGTAGCCAGTTACAATATTGACAACCCCCGGAGGCAAACCAGCTTCTTGGCAAATTTCGGCAAACTTAAGAGCTGTCAAGGATGTCGTTTCAGCTGGCTTGAGTACCACAGTATTGCCGCAAGCAAGCGCTGGAGCAATTTTCCAGGCGAGCATGAGTAGCGGAAAATTCCAAGGAGTGATTTGACCAGCCACACCGAGCGCAACAGGATTTTGACCAGGAAAAGCTTCTAGAAGTTTGTCGGCCCAACCCGCGTAATAAAAGAAATGATTGCAAGCGAGTGGTACATCTACATCTCTTGCTTCTCTAATTGGCTTTCCGCCGTCTAAAGTTTCTAAAACAGCGAGTTCTCTGGCTTTTTCTTGCATGAGGCGCGCAATGCGAAAGAGGTATTTACCGCGCTCCGCACCACTGAGTTGAGACCAGACATTGGTATAGGCTGTACGTGCGGCACGCACCGCTAAATCGACATCGGCTTGGTTGGCCCAAGCAATTTTGGCAAGATGGGTTTCATCTGCAGGATTGATGGAGTCAAAATAGGTCTTTGACAAGGGAGCTTGCCACTTTCCATCGATAAAGAGCTCGTATTGCGGCTTGATTTGAACAAGTGCAGTAGACTCCAGTGAAGGATCGAGATTCCAGGTTGTATTACTCATTATTAATCGATTGAAAAATAAGCTGCTGACTGGTACTTACCCGTCAGTTGTTTTTGATATTGGAGCAGTAAATCGTTGGCGAGGCTGCTAGCGCCAAAGCGGTACCACTCGTTGGTCAGCCAGGCTTCACCGAGTACTTCCTTGACCAATAACAAGTGTTGTAGTGCCAATTTTGCGGATGAAATGCCGCCCGCTGGCTTCATGCCAATCATTTGACCTGTTTTGTCGAAATGATCTTTAATCGCACCCAACATAGTGAGCACGACAGGAAAAGTGGCTGCTGGTTGTATTTTACCTGTAGAAGTTTTGATGAAATCGGCCCCTGCCGCAATGGCGAGATCGGATATTTTACGAACTTGATCAAGTGAATCTAGCTCACCTGTTTCAAAAATAACTTTGAGCCTTGCGCTTGTGCACAATTCTTTAATGGCGGCAATTTCGTCAAAAACAAATTGGTAATCACCTGCCAAAAAACGACCTCTGGAAATCACCATATCGATTTCATCCGCACCATTTTCTAGGGCAAAAAGGGTGTCGTCTTTCTTCACTGAAAAAGGCGCCTGACCCGAAGGAAAAGCGGTGGAGACACTCGCCACTTTAATCCCGGAGTCGCCAAGTGCTTTTTTGGCAATACCTACCATGGAGGGATAAACGCAAACGGCTGCTACTTTGGGTAAATCCGAGGTTTGATCGTGTAAATGCTGCGCCTTAAAACAAAGTTGCCGCACTTTTCCCGGGGTATCTTTTCCTTCTAAGGTGGTGAGGTCAATCATGGAAAGGGCCATGCGTAAACCTCGTAGTTTCGCAGCGCCCTTTAGACTCCTCGTTTGAATGCGCGCAACGCGTTCAATTGAGCCAGTTTGATCAATTGCTGGTGATTTGGCAAGTAAGGATAATAAATCTGGATTGTTGCGAGGCGATAGCATGACCCAAAGTTAAAAAAAACTTGGGCACTCAGGATTTAATCCTCGTCTTCGTCGTCAGCGGGCTCGTCGTCAGCGGGCTCGTCGTCGGCAAAATCGTCGTCGTCTGATTGGTCGTCGTCGTCGTCGAGGTCGTCGTCTTTGAGATCGTCTGGTTTGTCAAAGTCGTCGTCAAAGTCGTCGTCTTCGACCACAGGCTTAGCTTTAGGCTGTACTTTGGTGATTTTAACCAAGTAAATCACTTCGTCGGTTTCCCAAACAAGGGCATCAAGCACCTCGCCAGTTGGCGTTTTGATGGTGGTCAGGTGGTTGATATAGCCATCTGGAAAATCGCGGAGGATTTGCTTCTTCTGCTCGATGGTTAGCTTGTCGTAACTGATGATTGCTCTTCTTTTTGACATAGGATTGACAACTGTTTACACGGCAAAATTATATTTTTTGATATTGTGGCAAACAACTCACCTCAAATTCTTGAAAAAAATATTTTTCTTTTCCGTAATCTTCCGGATTAAGTACTTAAAAGCCAGCATCAGACACACTTTTTTAAATACCTTTGTCAAAACCCAAAGATTCCATGTCAAAAGCAAAAAGTGCCTTTTTTTGTCAAAACTGCGGCCATGAAACTCCAAAGTGGCTTGGCAAATGCCCTAGCTGCAAAGAGTGGAATACTTTTGTGGAAGAGCGCACAGAAAAAACACCCAAACATGTAGTTAGTTTTTCTAGATCCTCGCAGGCCCAACAGGCGGTTCTGATTCAAGAAGTTCAAAAAAGTGAGGAAAGTCGCATTGCGCTGCATGACTTTGAGCTCAATCGCGTACTCGGTGGTGGCATTGTTCCGGGCTCCATCAACCTCCTAGGCGGCGACCCAGGCATCGGTAAATCGACGCTTCTACTCCAGTTAGCAATCAAAGAACAACTCAAAGTGCTTTACGTTTCAGGGGAAGAAAGCGAACAACAAATCCGGATGCGCGCCGAAAGACTCGGTCTTGACAACCCCAATTGCTACCTACTTACAGAAACCAACCTGCAGCAGGTACTGCTACAAGCTGAAGAAGTCAGGCCCCAGCTATTGATCATCGACTCCATCCAAACCCTCTATACCGATAGTGTGGAGAGTTCGCCAGGGTCTGTTGTACAGGTCCGAGAATGCACGGCCAATTTATTGCGCTTTGCCAAACAGACCGATATCCCTATTTTCTTAATTGGTCACATCACCAAAGATGGCACCATTGCAGGGCCAAAAGTGCTCGAACACATGGTAGACTCCGTCTTGCAATTCGAAGGAGACCGCCACCATATTTACCGCTTGCTGCGCAGCATCAAAAACCGTTTTGGTTCGACCAACGAGCTCGGAATTTACAGCATGCAAGGCAATGGCCTCATACCAGTGGCCAATCCTTCAGAAGTTCTTGTTTCTATCGGTTCAGAAGCCCTCAGTGGCGTTGCAGTAGCCTCCATGGTCGACGGCATCAGGCCGCTATTAATCGAAGTGCAGGCGCTGGTTTCTTCAGCGGCATACGGCACCCCACAGCGCTCTTCTACTGGTTTTGACGTCAAGCGGCTCAATATGTTATTAGCAGTACTAGAAAAACGCTGCGGTTTTCGCTTGGCTGCCAAAGACGTTTTCTTGAATATTGCCGGGGGCATCAAAGTAGACGACCCAGCTATTGACCTCGCCGTCGCCATGGCCATTTTATCATCCAACGCCGACCTCGCCATCGACAAAACCATTTCTTTTGCTGCCGAAATTGGCCTGAGCGGCGAACTCCGTCCGGTGAACCGCTTAGAGCAACGCCTAGGTGAACTCGAAAAACTCGGTTACAAAAAAATCATTGTATCCAAATACTCCAAAGGCATCAAAGGACACAAACACCAAATAGAAATCATCCCCTGCACCAAAATCGAAGAAGTGGTGCGCGCGGTTTTTGCTTAGAATATGCCCAGACTAATCCTCGTCCCGACCCCAATTGGCAATTTAGAAGATATCACGCTTCGGTCCTTGCGCATTTTGCAAGAAACGCCCCTCATTTTTGCCGAAGATACACGCGTCACCAACAAACTCTTGAATCATTTTGACATCAAGAAAAAAGTACTCGCTTTTCACGCCCACAACGAACATCGCTTTTTAGAAAAGACCATTGAACTCATCGTTCAAAACGAATTTTGTGTGTTGGTCTCAGATGCAGGCACTCCAGGTATTTCAGACCCAGGTTTCTTATTAGTGCGCGCGTGCGTTCAGGCAGGGATTGAGGTTGAATGTCTGCCTGGCCCAACAGCATTTGTGCCCGCTTTAGTTGCCTCCGGATTTCCTTGCGATAAATTTGTTTTCGAAGGTTTTCTTCCACACAAAAAAGGACGCCAAACCCGCATCCAGGCATTGGCACTTGAGAACAGAACGGTTGTCTTGTATGAATCTCCTCATCGCATCGCTAAAACACTTAGTCAAATGTGCGAATGGCTAGACCCACAGCGCGAAGCCTGTGTGGTGCGGGAAATCAGCAAAAAATTTGAAACATATCACCGCGGTACATTAGCCGAACTTCAGGCTTATTTCGCGCAAAATGAGGCAAAAGGCGAAATCGTCTTGCTCTTGAAGGGAAACACCGAATAATTGCGGCTTTTTCGCTATTTTTGAAGGTGCAATTTCAGCAAATCATCGGCCAAACCCAGCTCAAGCAAGAACTCATCCGCGCCATCAATTCGGACAAAATTGCGCATGCCCAATTACTGCAGGGACCTGCTGGCTACGGTGGTCTGCCCTTGGCGCTCGCCTTTAGTCAATACCTTTTTTGTACAGCGCGCCAACCCGAAGATAGCTGTGGTCGTTGTGCGGCTTGTCTCAAAGTACAACAACTTCAGCACCCCGATCTCCACTTTGTTTATCCCGTAGTTCAGAGTATTGGCAAAACTTCCGATCTCTTTTTAGCTGATTGGCGTACACAAATCGAACAAGCACCTTATTTTGACCTTTTTCAATGGACCGAGCGCATCGACAACAAATTGCGCAAACCAATCATCGGGACTGAAGAAAGCAAGGATATCATTCGCAAACTGAGCCTCAAAGGCTATGAAGGCGGCTATAAAGTAATGATCATTTGGCAGCCAGAAGAAATGAATACAGACTGCGCCAATAAACTGCTCAAAATCTTAGAAGAACCACCCGCGCGTACCCTTTTTTTACTTGTGAGCGAAGATGCGAGCAAGCTCATGATCACCATTCAATCCAGAACTCAGCTCATTCGAGTTCCTAAAATCAAGACCGAAGACCTCAGCGCCTACCTACAACAAGCCAAAAGCCAAAGCCGCACCAACGCAGATGCCGTGGCTGCTTTTGCAGACGGCTCTGTTCTTGCCGCTATGGCCTATCTCGAAACTTCCGAAGACCAAGACCAACAGCGCGAGCAGTTCATTCAACTGATGCGCGTCTGTTACAAAAAAGAGGTCCTCGCCATGATGAATTGGGCCGACGACATATCGGGTATCGGTAAGGAGCGCCAGAAACTTTTTATTCAATACGCACTGCACATGATGCGCCAAAGCCTCTTGACGAACTACATGGGCGATGTACTGACCAAAGTTTCAGATGAAGAAGCCGCATTTTTAGAAAAATTCGCCCCATTCATATCGGGCAATAACATCCGAGAATTCATCAGTACCTTCGATGCTGCCTATTATCAAATAGACCGCAATGCCAATGCCCGCATCTTATTTACGCAACTTTGTTTTCAAACGATGCGCTACATCCACCAGGCGTAGTTCAAACAACTTTATTTATTAACTTTACAACAAAAAAATCAAATGGGTTGTGCGTCATGTAGTAGCGGTGGAGGAACACCAAAAGGTTGTAAAAACAACGGCACATGCAGCAGCGGCGGATGCAATAAATTAGAGGTTTTTGATTGGCTTGCCAATATCACTTTACCTGAAGGACAAAGTACTTTCGAACTCGTGGAAGTCAGGTTCAAAAATGCCCGAAAAGCATTTTATCGCAACGCCGATCACCTTTCTTTACAAACCGGTGACGTTGTTGCCGTAGACACCAGCCCAGGTTGGGACATCGGTGTGGTATCCGCCTTGGGCGAACTCGCCAGAATCCAAGTCAAGAAAAAAGCACCCAATCTCAAAACAATGGAGTGCAAAAAGATTTTGCACATCGCCAATCAAGAAGAAATCGATAAATGGATCAAAGGACGTTCACTTGAACGCGATTTGCTCACCCAATCGCGCACTTTTGCCCAAAACTTGCGCCTCGACATGAAAATCTCAGATGTCGAATATCAAGCCGACCTCAGCAAAGCGACTTTTTATTACACTGCCGAGGGGCGCATTGATTTTCGCCAACTCATCAAAGACATGGCAGATCGCTTCAAAGTACGTGTAGAAATGCGTCAAATTGGCTCGCGTCAAGAAGCTTCTCGTTTAGGTGGCATTGGCTCTTGCGGCAGAGAACTTTGCTGCAGCACCTGGCTCACTGACTTCAGATCTGTTTCTACCTCAGCAGCCCGCTACCAACAACTTTCCCTGAACCCACAAAAATTGGCTGGTCAATGTGGCAAACTCAAATGCTGTCTCAATTACGAGCTCGACATGTATTTAGATGCCATTAAATCGATGCCAAAGGCCGACGGCAAACTCCATACCGAAAAAGGCGATGCCATTCACATGAAAACGGATGTCTTCAAGCGCATTATTTGGTATGCTTACAAAGGCGAAACCGGCATGGTAGCCCTCTCACCCGAGCGCGTGGCCGAAATCAAAAAACTCAACAAAGAAGGTGTCAAGCCCAAAGACCTCGCAGATTTTGCACAAGTCAAAGAAAAGGTAGAGGAAATTGGCTACCAAAATGTAGTGGGTCAAGACAGCCTCACGCGCTTTGAGAAGTCTTTCAGCAACAACAATAAAAAAAGAAGACCCAATCGCAAACCACGCAAACCGAACCCCGGAGGGCCAAAAAATGAAAAAGCTAATTAGTGTACTTTTCTTAGTGGGCTTTCTTTTGGTGAGTTGCACCAAAAACGCCATCTACACCAAAGCCTATCGTTTTAAAAATGAACAATGGACACAAGCCGTTAAGCCCAAATTCAGTGTAGACATCCAAGACACCACGAAGCTTTACGACTTCATATTTACACTCCGCACCACCACCGATTACCCTTTCAACAACCTCTGGATTTTCTTGCGCACCACACCGCCCTTTGGCAAGAGTGCGCGCGAACCATATGAAATCAAAATGGCAGATCCAAACGGCAACTGGATCGGTAAAAAGTCGGGTACAGTGGTAGAGCACCAACTCATTTTCAAGCGGCGCAAGGTTCCCTTCAAAGGCAAATATCAATTTGAGCTCGAACAAGCCATCACGGAAAAAAGCGTCACAGAAGTGCTCGATATCAGTCTCGAAGTTCAGTTCAGCGAAGCAGAATAATGCTCAAATTCAGGTCACTTACTGCTCAAGAACTTGCCGAACTCGAAACCGAGTTCAAGCAATTTCTTATTCTCAACGAACTTTACGACGCCGAATGGCGCTCGCTCGCGAGTCAAGACCCTGCTAAGGCTCAGGGCTTTATCGACCTATTTTCAAATATCGTTTTGGAAAAAGCCTACAGTCATATGCCAGGGCTACTTCAAATTGGCGACAACTTTGTGAGTGTATTTGACCTCCGACAAAACCCATGGCAACTATATCATTTCCAACTGACAAAACAAGCAGAAATCGGGCAAGTCACAGCGCAAAATTTCGTCAAATTACTTCATGATAATTGGCAAAATTTAACCCTTCACAGCGGATCAAAAAAAAGTTCTGAACACAAGTCGAGTGAGGTATTTACGCTCATTTCCAAAGGCGCGATGCCACTTCATCAAAGCGCACTTCAGGAATTCCTGCAGTATTTGAATGCAAAATGATGTTTATTTTTTCATCGAGAAAGCATCTTTTTTTGGACAATTGCGTTTATAGAACTAAATTTGAGACATTATCACCTAAACACAAACGCATGAAACTGACGCGCTTTGCCTTTCTAGCTACCCTACTTCTACTGATTTCTTCAGCTTGTATCGAACACGAAGTGATTCCACCACCAAGCAATAAAGTGGACCTCAACGCAAGTTTTGTGGGCTATATCAATGGTACCCAAGTTGAACTCACGCAAAATGTCAATAACTACCTCGGTTTCGCATTGGATACTCAAATCGTCAATGTAGCTCCGGTGATGTCTAAGGTCATCTATTCCTTCGGAATGGCATCTACAGCAAATCCTCAAAATATTTCATTGTCTTTTGGCTCTCTGGAATGGGACGCAACGGGAAGCGCAACCCCAACCCTTCCTATGTTCAACGACTTCCACATGACCAACTCGGGCAATCCAGTTCCGTTCAAAGATGTCGCTACCCTAGCCACTAACTCTATCAATGGTGTGCAAGTTTCTTACACAGACAATACGGGTAAATTTTGGATTTCTCGCGAAACAGACCCAGGTCAAACTGCAAACTTTACCATCCTAAAACAAGCCTCTGACGGTAACGGCGACTACTCTTTATTTGAAGTAACCTTCAGCTGTAAAGTGTGGTACGTAGATCCTCAAACCAGTGCCGAGGAGTCTATTCAGATCAACAACGCTAAGCTGCGCGGTTGGTTCAAACGCTAACCCAAGTTGAACCAAAACGCCTGAATGAGTGAAGCACTCAAAATAGCAATCATAGGCGACTACAACTTCACCTACAACTCGCACCACGCGACAAACCTTTCCTTGGACCACGCTGCCGAGTTCCTCGATCTTGAAATCAATTACTACTGGATCAAAATCAACGAGGCCCTACAATTCAAGAAACCAACCCTCGAACAATACGACGGCATTTGGGTTGCACCAGGGCCCTACCTCAATCCTTTCTTTTTGAATGGTGTTTTTCGCAATCTCGTCGACCTACAAACACCTGTTTTTGCTACAGGAGAATGCTTTCGTATATTTATAGATTACCTCATTACGGCCAATAACATGAACCCGTACGGGGAGAAACTCATCTCAGAAAATTTGGTCAATAGTGCGCACTTCGAGCGCATAGAAGTACTGCCGCGCACGCTCACAATGGAACGGCTTTATGAAAACTGTTCTTCCGTGGAGCTAAGCGCAACGCGCTACAGCATGTATCCACAACTCTTGGAACAATTAATTGGGCAATTTATAGACATCGAAGCCGTAAACCAATTCGACGACCCCGAGATCATTACGCTTAAATCACATCCTTTCTTTTTAGCCACAAGTTTTTGTCCGCAAATCTCATCTACCCGAGACCTGCCGCATCCGTTGGTTTATACTTTTCTCAAACTAGCCGCAGAAACAGCCGGCCTCGACTCACAGCTCCAAGAATAAATCGAGTTGGGTATAATAGAGAAAAGGTCGCACGGGTAAACTAAAAATGTTTTCAAGCAGCGTTGCATAAGCAATGATTTGCTTCATGTGGGTGTCTTGTCTGAGTCCCGTTTTGAAATCAATGACAATAACTTCATTGGCTTTGAGCCAAACTTTGTCGGGTTGCTTGATTTGATTGACCTCGGCGATGATGCGCTGCTCGTTGTATTCTTCTATAATATCCAAATGAAGGTTTTGAGCACTGACATGCGTCCAAAAATGCTCAGCAGCCTTTTTGAGCTCAGGCAGTTCGTCTAGGGCAATTACACCATCTTGTAAGGCAGTTGCTATGGCCGCCTGTAGTTGTTCAGGAGCAGCACAGAGCGCCATGAGTCTGTGAAATGAAATACCGAATAATTGATCTGGTGCCATCTCGGTATCGGGAGTTCTGAATACTAAAGATGGGTACCACAATTGATCTGGTGCGGCATAGGGATGATAAAATGAAGTGTGCGCGTTTAGTCGCTTCTGTTTTTCTGCCTCGGTCAGTTCATCTGCTAGCGCTGCACCAGCGACAAAAACATGCTCTTCTTGAAAGGTCAGGTGCGGTATTTGACTCAGTTGGCTATGAAATTGAGCTCCAAAACCCTTTGCTTTATGGTGATTCCAGATATAGAGCCTGCGCTCTGGTCGGGTGAGCGCAACATAGAGCAGGTTGAGTTTATCTAAGAAAATGGCAGCAAGTTCTCGATTTTTGAAGGCCTTGAACTCAGGGATGATATCCGATGGAAAAGAATAGGCCAAACCAGCGCCCGCAGGCATTAAAAATTTGGAATGGCCAAAAATAATGATGTTGAAGTCAAGGCTCGGCATGAGGACTACCGGAAACTCTAGGCCTTTGGCCTTATGGATGGTCATGATGCGAATAGCCTCAGTAGATTCTGGCATTTGCAAGGCCAACTTCTCTTTATTCTGCTCGATAAACTCTAGAAAGGGCAATAGCTCTGCATTTCGATTGAGTTGGTACTGAAATGCGATGTCAAAAAAATGATGTACGTAGGGTTCTTGTGTATCGTTGATGTCAAAGCATGTAGCGACTTTTTGCAGCAAATCAAATAAGTGTTCGTAGGGCATGAAGAGCGCTTCTGCCGAGCCAAATTCGGCAATGTAAAAAGCTTGTTCATCAAAATATCGGATTTGACGGCCTTCTTTTTCGTAGGTTTTGAAGTAAGAAAGATAAGTGGCTACATCGAATTTTCCTTTCACCCTCAAATAAGCCTCTGCGAGGCGTTTGCCGAGTGTTGGATTGGATGGTTTTGCTCGTTTTTTCAGATAAAGCAAGAACAATTGAACGAGTGGATGCGCGTGAATCAAGAGTGAATCTTGGGATACCACCTGCATACCCGCTTGGGTCAAAGCAAGCGCGATTGCATTTCCTTTTTTATTGGTCTCGGTTAAAATACAGATGTCACAAGGCCTGAAATGATCTTGTAAAACTTCGCGAATGGTGTCGATGAGTTTCTCGAAAAGAAGTTCGTCGGGCAGGTCATTGACCAAACTCTCGATGCGCACATAGCCAGTTTTCGCGGATTTCGGAGACTGCCTTAATGAGGCGTAAAAGTCTTGGTGCTGAGGCGGTAATGATTGGGCAAATTGCTCGAAAAGCGAGTTGTTGAACGCTATGATTTCAGGAGCCGAACGGTAGTTGTCGAGCAAACTCTGCTTGAAACCGCTGGCCTCGAAGCGCGCACTCGTGCGTGCCATTTGGGGGTCGTTTTCAGGGTTGTACAAGCTCGGGAGCGCGACGAATTGTTCGGCCAAGCCGTTGTTGAAACGGTAAATACTTTGCTTGGCATCGCCCACGATGAGATTCGGACGCTCGTAGGCAATTGCCTCCAGCACGAGTGGAATCATGTTGACCCACTGCAAACGAGAGGTGTCTTGGAATTCATCGAGTAGGAAATGTTCGTAACGGATGCCCAACCTTTCGTAGATATAGGGAGCTTGCTCCCCTTGAACAAGCTGACTAATCAATTGGTTGAATTCCGATATGCGGATTTGCTGCTGAGCAGTCATGAGCACTTTTATTTGTTGCGCGACGTACTGCAACAAGGCCATATTGTAGAAGTTCTTTCTTTGTGTTTCGATGAGTTTATGAGCGCCCAAAGCAGCTTCGTAGGCCTCTTCTAAGCTCAAAAGTGCGGCTGAAACTTGGCTTGGAAGATCAAATTGACCTTGTTCGAGTTTTTCTTTGAAGGTGGGGGCATAAAACGATCCCTCTTTTTTACCCAAGCCCCAATTTGGATCTTCGATAAAGGCATCGATGCGTTTTTGGTCGGTGGCGGTTTTGAAGACAGTGCCCTTAAAGGGAGCAGCCAACGCATGAACCTCGGCGCAACGCGCCAAAAAGTCATCTTTGATTTGTTTTGCTTGGTCTTGGTAAGCCTGGTAGGCATCTGGGGTATAGGTGCTCTCGATAAGAAGGGCCACTTCTTTGGCATTGCGCTCTTTGCCCAATACTTCTGAAAATTGGAGCAAGGATCTTTTGAAATCCCAGGATTCGCCTTCCGCAATCTTGGTTCGGGCATAGGCGAGCATCCAACTGGTCAGTTCTTCGGCGTCGGGCTGACCTAAGCGGGCAATCAAGAGGTCGAGGACTTCGTCTAGGACGAGTTTTTCGTTGAGTACCACCTCAAAGTCTGAGGGCAAATCCAAATCTCGGCTAAAAGAGCGAATCAGGCGCAAATTGAATTTGTCTATGGTAGAAATATTGAAATCTTCGTAGTGATGCAAGATGCCTTGTAAGGCACCTGCCGCGCGCTGCTGAAGCTGAACTGCTGTCAGGGTGGTTTCTTTGAGCAAATCTGCTTGAAGCGCCTGTGTTTTTGGGCTGGCACTTGCTGGATAGGCCAAACCACTCAATGTTTGAAGGATGCGCTCCTTCATTTCATTGGCCGCCTTATTGGTGAAGGTCATGGCGACGATATGACGGAACTTTTGGCGGTAATTGGCGTCTGAGAGCAGGATCTTAAGATACTCTAAAACAAGCCGATGAGTCTTGCCGCTGCCCGCAGATGCGGCATAAACGCGGAGGGCTTGAGAGGTGGTTTGGGGCATTCGTTGAATTTGGGCTGAACTTTTCCTAAAATTAAGAACAATTTGAGCGTTTTGACGTATTTTTGTTAGATGAAAACAATATTTTTCTGCCTCCCGCTGCTGCTGCTTGTAGTGGCCTGCGACAAAGATAAACCCGAGGCCCCAAAAGCTCAGCTCCAGGTAGCCATGCAACCTGTTTTTGGCGCCCTCCCATTTTACATGGACAGCATCTATACAACACCAGAGGGATACAAAATCAAATTTACAGAACTCAAGTGCTACTTTACGCTCTTTGGCAATGGCAGCACCGCGCTGCACCAAGCAGCACTTCTTGACTACCGAGAAACGGGTAGCCTCTTATTCAAAAAGGAAGGTGACTACACCAAATTCACCAACCTAAGCGCTGTTCTTGGTGTTGATTCAACACTCAACCACCTCGATCCAAGCGCTTTTCCTAACGAAAGCCCGCTCAACATCAGCAATGCGGGGCCGATGCACTGGGGCTGGAACCCAGGTTACATCTTCATGAATATCGAAGGCAAAGTGGACACCATCATCGATGCAACCACCAATACAGATCTGTCTTTCAGTTTCCATATCGGCACCGATCCATATCTGCAAAATCTGCAGTTCAACAACATCAACTGGACCGACATCGGCAACAACACGCGCCAGTTCAAACTCAAACTCGACCTATTGGCTTTCTTGGGCCAAGGGGTAAATAGCATCAACCTCAGTACAGAATACCTTACCCATACCGCGGCGGGTCAAGAAGCACTCACGCAAAAAGTAATCGATAATTTCAAAAACGCCATTAGCCCTTACTAATGTTTAGAATCTTGATTTTCTTAAGCCTATTACTCTTTTTGAGTGCGTGTAGAAAGGATAAAACCACCTTTCGACCCACCCCCTATGCTTTGGAAATCCCGAGTCATTTTCCCGACATGCTTATTCCTTCAGACAACCCCATGACACAGGAAGGCGTAGAACTCGGACGCTGGTTATTTTACGAAAAAAGACTCTCTGGCAATGACTCCATGAGCTGTGCCTCCTGCCATTTGTCGCAGAGCAGTTTTTCTGATCCAAACAAGTATTCTACTGGTATCGACGGGATTGCAGGCACGCGCAACTCCATGGCACTCATCAACCTCGGTTGGGACAATTTCTTTTTCTGGGATGGCCGCGCTGCCACACTAGAACAACAAATTCTCGAACCTATTCCGAACCCCATTGAAATGCATCAAACTTGGACCAACGCCGTCTACAAACTCAATCTCGATATCAACTACCGCAACAAGTTTTACCGCGCATTTGGCGAACCCGGCATCGACTCCATCAAGGTAACCAAAGCCATCGCGCAATTTATCCGCACCATGATTTCCGCGTCGTCCAAATTTGACGTCATGTACAAATACGAAAATGGCATGTCCTTAACCTCCCAAGAACAAAACATACTTCAAACTGTGGACGTCGAAGAATGGGCTGGATATGACCTCTTTAAAAGTTTAAATGGCGCCGATTGCTTTCATTGTCACAACGGTCCGCTCATGCGGGTCAAAAAATACTCCAACAACGGGCTAGATGCCAATTTCACTGATCTGGGCCGCGGTGGTGTAACGGGCAACCCAGAAGATTACGGCAAATTTAAAGTGCCTACCCTGCGCAATATCGCCTTGAGTGCACCCTACATGCACGACGGACGTTTTCAGACACTCGACGAAGTCATTGAGCACTATTCGAGCGGCGTGCACGTCTCCCCGACCATCGACCCACTTATCGAATTTGCCAATCAGGGAGGTGTGCAACTCAATGCCCAAGAAAAATATTTGCTCAAAAAATTCTTACTGACCCTTACCGACACCTCCTTTATTTCCAATCCGAATTTCAAAGACCCACACTAACATGAGCGCAAGTCGTTTAACAACCGAAGACAAAGCCTTAAAAATCAACCTGACTCAAGATATCTACGGTTGTTTCGCCGAAATTGGCGCTGGCCAAGAGGTGGCGGCTAATTTCTTTAAAGCCGGCGGAAGCTCCGGTACTATAGCCTACACGCAATCTGCCTACGACATGAAGGTATCGGACTCCATGTACGGGGAAACCGTCCGATACGTCTGTGAAGAGCGCTTGCTTACTATGCTCCAAACCGAATTCAAGCACTTGCAAGATATCTTGCCTGTCAAGAACAGAGAGGCTCGTTTCTTTGCGTTTTGCAATACGGTAGAAGCACTCAATTACCACAAAACCAACCAAGGTCAAGGTTGGGTCGGGCTTCGTTTTCAATTAGGCCTCGATAAAAAGCCCAACGATGTCATTTTGCACATTAAAATGCATGACAACAGCCACAAAGCCCAACAAGAAGCTTTGGGAATTCTCGGAGTCAACCTGATTTACGCTTGTTATTTTCAATCGGGCAATATAAACGATTTCATAGATGGAATCGTACACCGCTTGCCTCCAGACCGCATGGAGATTGACATGCTCCGCATTTCAGGTCCAGATTTCGAGGACATGGATAACCGCATCATCGCACTCAATTTAGTGCGCCGCGGTATCACCAATGCCACCATGTTCGATTTAGCAAAAAATGTATTACAACCCTCCACTGCGCTCTACAAGAAAAACATATTGCTCATGAGGGGCCGATTCAGACCGGTCACCAAAGTGCACATCGACATGATCGAGCGCGCGCGTGCAGCTTTTGCCAAAGAAAAGCGCGTCAAGCCAGAGCAGCTAGAGGTTGTCTTTGAACTCACCCTCAAAGACCTCACCGCCGATGGCAAAATCTCGGACAAAGACTTCCTCGACCGCGCCGAATTACTTGGCTCACTGGGTTATACAGTGATGGTGTCGAACTACCTCAAGCACTACAAAATGCTCGAGTACCTCTCCTCTATTGCTAGAGGAAATCTCGTTGGGGTCATTATGGGTATCTATAACCTTCACATCATTTTTGATGAGAAATATTACGACAATTTGCCAGGCGGTCTATTAGAAGCTTTTGGACGCGGTTTCGGACACAACGTGAAACTATATATTTATCCGGCAATCAATGTGGAAGACGGTAGTTTGTACCATCTTGGCAATATTAAACTGCCAGAAAACATGATCGGGCTGCTCAATTACATGCAAGCCAACGATAAAATCACGGCACTACAAGAATACGACCCAAGTCTGCTCCATATTTTATCCGACGACGTACTCAGCAAAATCAAAGCCAATGCGCACAGTTGGGAAGACGACGTTCCGTATGAAGTAGTAAAAGCCATCAAATTTTTCGAGCTCTTTGGCTATCAGCAAAAATTGGAAAAACACTAATGCCCCACATTAAAAATGCGCTGATTCGCTACCGCATCATCGACCGGATGCTGCGCAATAAATACAAGCCCTTTCCGTCAAAAGAGGCGCTGCGATCAGCATGTGAGGATGCTTTATTTGGATCGGAATCTGGCGCTCATATTTGTGCATCCACCATCGAAAAAGACCTCTTTACGATGAAAATGGAACACGATGCTCCGATCCGTTACAGCAAAAAAAACGGGGGTTATTTTTACGAAGATCCGGATTTCAGCATCAATGACGTTCCGCTTTCCGAAGACGAACTTTCTTCCATTCGCTTTGCGGTTTCTACACTGCAGCAATTTAGAGAAGTGCCTTTCTTTCAGCAATTTGGTTTGGCCATCGACAAAATCGTAGACCGCGTTGCCGTTGGGGATCAAAGTCAAGAACTCTCCGAATTCATTCAGTTTGAAGCCGCTGTTTCTGCAGGTGGCAATGAATACCTACCCACACTTTTGGAGGGCATACAGGCCAAGAAGCGGGTGTGGTTTATGTACACCAGTTTTCAACAACAACAATCCAAACCCAGAAAAGTAAGTCCGTTGTTCTTGAAGGAATACCGCAACCGCTGGTACCTCATCTCCTATGACCTTCAAAAAAAGGACATCAGCACCTTTGCCCTCGACCGCATGACCGAATTGCAGCTCCTGGACGAAGCCGCTCAGATCCCCGCAGACTTCAACGCCACCGACTACTTTCGAGATGCAGTTGGCATTACCGCATTTAAAGGAGAAGCCGTCAAAATCACCATCAAAGCAGAACCCATTGCGGCGCGCTACATTGAAACACAGGCTTTTCATGCTTCTCAAAAATTAGTTAAGAAACAGCCAACATTTAGCATTTTTGAACTTCGCATTTTAATTACCGAAGAATTTATCCGAAATTTATTAGGCTATGCGGGCGAAGTCGAGGTGCTCGAACCTGCTAGTTTACGTCAAACGCTCAAAGAAAGAGCGCAATCCTTACTCAAACATTATCAATCTTAACCAATGAACGAAATCGCATCGACACAAGAAAATGGGGTGCTTCGCCTCACGCTGAACCGACCAAATGTTTTCAATTCATTCAATCGTTCTATGGCTTTGCAATTACAAGCAGAACTCGATCGAGCGGCTAGCGACGAAAACATTCGTGCGGTTGTCCTGACCGGAGAAGGGAAAGCTTTTTGTGCCGGACAAGACCTCTCTGAAGCCACAGATCCGAACGGGCCTGCCTTGCAGCAAATTGTTGCCGAACACTATAATCCCATCATTCTCAAAATTCGCGCGCTCGAGAAGCCTGTGATAGCTGCCGTTAATGGTGTAGCTGCTGGCGCAGGTGCCAACATTGCCCTGGCTTGCGACCTCGTTTTGGCCAAAGAAAGCGCCTCATTTATACAGGCATTTTCTAAAATCGGACTCATTCCAGATTCGGGCGGAACCTTTATGCTTCCGCGTTTAGTAGGCGTTCAAAAAGCAATGGCCCTCATGATGACCGGTGAAAAAGTAAATGCGGTCGAAGCAGAAAAGATGAACATGATTTACAAAGCTGTTGCCGATGCTGATTTCGAAGCAACCATTGAAAAATACGCTATACAACTTGCTCAAATGCCTACGAAAGGTTTAGGTCTCACCAAAAGAGCGATGAATATGAGTTTGTATAATTCCTTGGATAACCAGTTAAAAATGGAAGAAATCTTGCAAACAGAGGCCGGACAAACGCATGATTTCAAAGAAGGCGTCAGTGCATTCTTAGAAAAGAGAAACCCCATATTCAAAGGAAATTAAGATGAAAGTAAAAATAGGTGTAGTAGGTGCAGGAACCATGGGAGCAGGCATTGCTCAGGTGGCTGCACAAGCGGGTCATCGTGTGGTATTGACCGACACCAACCCCGAGCAACTCAAAAAAGCGGAGCAACAAATCTCTTCCAGTTTATTGAAATTGACAGAAAAAGGGAAATTCAGCTCCGAAGAAGCGGAAGAAATCAAAAATAACATGGCCTATTCTACCCAACTCAGCGAGCACCAAGAGGCCGCGCTTGTGATAGAAGCCATCGTCGAAAACTTAGCGGTCAAGCACCAAGTTTTTACACAACTTGAACAAGTTGTTTCTCCGACCTGTATTCTAGCGAGCAATACCTCGTCTTTATCAATCGCATCTATCGGTTCTTGCCTCCAAGACCCCAGTCGGTTTTTGGGTATTCACTTCTTTAACCCTGCAACGCTTATGCCGCTAGTTGAAGTGATTCCCGGCGTTGCGACATCTAACGAAAATACCCAACGCATTGAAGAATTGATTACCAGTTGGCATAAAACCGTAGTGGTGTGTAAAGACACGCCTGGTTTTATTGTCAATCGAGTGGCGCGTCCATTTTATGGCGAAGCACTGCGCATCTATGAAGAAGGCTTGGCAGACTTCGCAACCATTGACTGGGCCATGACCACCATTGGCGGATTCAAGATGGGCCCATTCACGCTGATGGACTATATTGGCAACGACATCAATTATACCGTCACAGAAACCGTATTTGCCGCATTTTACTATGACCCGCGCTTCAAGCCGTCCTTTACGCAAAAACGACACATGGAAGCTGGTTTCTTAGGAAGAAAAACTGGCCGAGGTTTTTACAATTATCAAGAAGGAAGTGTAGCACCAGCTCCTAACCGCAATGAGGCTCTAGGCCAACAAATTTTTGAACGTATTTTAGTGCTCCTGATCAATGAAGCTGCCGATGCAGTATTCATGCAGGTAGCTAGCCCGGCTGCCGTAGACCTCGCCATGACCAAAGGAGTCAACTACCCAAAAGGCTTATTGGCTTGGGCAGACGAACTCGGTGCAGGCTGGGTACTCGAGCGACTTGAATCATTGTTTGCCGAATACGGCGAAGACCGCTACAGACCCAATCCTTTGCTGCGCAGAAAAGCACGCGAGCAAAGCAAATTTATTTTGTAACTTTGCAACCTAATATTTCAAGTTAATGGCATACCTATTTACCTCCGAGTCCGTTTCAGAAGGGCACCCAGATAAAGTCTCTGATCAAATTTCAGACGCACTCATCGACAACTTTATGGCTTTTGACCCGAGTTCAAAAGTAGCTTGCGAAACCCTCGTAACTACCGGTCAGGTTGTTTTAGCAGGCGAAGTGAAGTCTACAGTTTACCTCGATGTTCAAAAAATTGCCCGTGAAACCATTCGTCAGATTGGCTACACGAAGTCTGAATATATGTTCGATGCCAATTCTTGTGGTATCCTATCTGCTATTCACGAGCAGTCTTCGGATATCAATCAAGGTGTAGAGCGCAGCAATCCAGAAGACCAAGGCGCTGGCGACCAAGGCATGATGTTCGGTTACGCGACCAAAGAAACCGACAACTACATGCCATTGGCACTAGACATCGCGCACAAAATTCTAGAGGAAATGTCTGCGATTCGCAACAACGAAGCAGCACTCATCCCTTATTTGCGTCCAGATGCCAAATCGCAAGTTACCATCGAATATTCCGATGACAACGTGCCACAACTCATTGACACTATTGTTGTTTCTACCCAACACGACGACTTCGCTCCTGAAGCAGAAATGTTGGCTAAAATCAAAAAAGACATCATTGAAATCGTGATTCCACGCGTCAAAGCGAAGCTCAAGCCCGCTCTACAAGCACTATTTAATGATGCCATCACTTATCACATTAATCCAACAGGTAAGTTTGTCATTGGTGGCCCACATGGCGACACCGGCCTCACTGGTCGCAAAATCATCGTGGATACCTACGGTGGTAAAGGTGCTCACGGCGGTGGTGCCTTTTCTGGTAAAGATCCATCTAAAGTAGACCGCTCAGCAGCCTACGCTACACGTCATATTGCCAAAAACATGGTAGCAGCAGGCTTGTGCGACGAAGTGCTCGTGCAGGTTTCTTACGCTATTGGCGTGGCAGAGCCATGTGGTTTGTACATCAACACCTACGGCACCTCAAAAGTAGACATGAGCGACGGCGAAATGGCGACCAAAATCGGTCAGATCTTCGACATGCGTCCTTACTTTATCGAACAGCGCCTTAAATTGCGCAATCCTATTTACCAAGAAACTGCCGCCTACGGACACATGGGTCGCAAAAACGAAGTAGTAACCAAACACTTTACCGCTCCAGACGGAACCAAAGTGAGCCGCGAGGTAGAACTCTTCACTTGGGAAAAACTCGATTACGTAGACCAAATTAAAACGGCTTTCGGCCTTTAATGATTACCAAGAAAGCCCGTAACAACGGGCTTTTTTTTTAACACAAAAATATGTCATCATTTAGAACCATCTGGACCACCCCAGAGAGAGATATTGAGGTTATTGATCAGCGCCAACTACCTCATGAATTTGTTGTCGTGCGCTTGCAAACTTATAAGGATGCAGACCTCGCCATTAGAAGCATGACCGTTCGCGGAGCCCCACTCATTGGCGCCACAGCAGCTTACGGAATTTTCTTGGCCGTACGCCAAATGGTCAATGAGGGCTTGGAAGGCAGTTTCTTAGATGAAGCTTTTAGTACGTTGCGGGCATCTCGCCCAACAGCCGTCAATTTATTTTGGGCCCTAGACCGCATGCGAACTGCGCTAGACGAAGCAACGGATTTTTTGGAGGGTGCCTGGGCAGAAGCGCAGCGCATTGTAGATGAAGACATCGAAACCTGCCGCATGATCGGCGTACACGGTTTACCGCTTATTGAGGCCATTGCTGCTCAAAAAAATGGTGAACCTGTACAGATTCTGACGCACTGCAATGCTGGAATGCTCGGCTGTATTGAATGGGGCACCATTACCTCTCCAATTTACCAAGCTGTTCAAAAGGGCATTAAAGTTCACGTATGGGTAGATGAAACCCGCCCCCGAAATCAAGGAGCCAACCTCACGGCCTACGAACTCACGCGCCATGGCGTCGACCACACCTTAATTGTAGACAACACCGGCGGGCACCTCATGCAGCACGGTATGGTGGACCTCGTGATTGTAGGTACCGACCGCACCACCAGAAATGGAGACGTCGCCAACAAAATTGGAACTTACCTGAAGGCGCTTGCAGCCAAAGACAACAACATTCCATTTTATGTGGCGTTGCCTTCGACTACCCTCGACATGACTATTAAAGACGGCCTTAAGGAAATTCCAATCGAAGAACGCGATCAAAACGAAGTCAAATATGTCGTTGGGAAATCCGCAGCTGGCAAAATTGAACCAGTGCTCATTTGCCCCGAAACCACACCAGCTGCCAATTACGGCTTTGACGTAACACCTGCGCGTTTGGTGAGCGGCCTCATCACCGAAAGAGGAATTTGCGCGCCTTCTGAAGAAGGGATTCTTTCTTTGTTTCCCGAATATATTTCAAATTGATGATTTGAATTGATGATTTGCGCATCAACTTTTAAAAAATTGAACATGAAGCTCCATTTTATTTTACTCGTCACACTTCTTTCTTTGATTTGCGGAACCCTCCACGCACAAATTCAAGGCACATGGCACAGTAATTTTCAGGTTGCGGGTAAATCTCTTTTGATGGATTTACAGATTGAAGGTATTGGGCGCGATGGCTCTATCACCGTCTCTATTCCGGATCAGCCCAAACTCAAACCACAAACCATGGAAGACTACGCATTGTTTAGCGACAGCTTGTGGTTCAGTTGGAAAATGATTGGTCTGAACTACGCTGCTAAACTCCAGGGTGATTCATTGGTGGGGACAATGGCTCAATCTGGTCTGACTTGGAATGCCGTTTTTTACAAGGAAGTTCAGAACGTGAGAGCCGTGCAAGGAAAAATTCAGGACCCGAAAGCCCCCTTCCCCTATTCAGAACAAGAAATAAACATTGCCACCTCGAAAAAAATGAAGCTATCGGGCACTTTCATTTTACCCGAATTTGAAAAAACGAGTGCTTTTCCTTTGGTTATTTTAGTTTCGGGTTCAGGTGCCCAAGACCGCGATTGCGAAATTTTAGGCCACCGACCATTTTGGGTCTTGGCAGATCATCTGGGCAGAAACGGCATTGCCTCTTACCGCTACGATGACCGCGGCGTTGCAAAGAGCACCGGTAAATTTGAAAGCGCAACACAAGTTGATTTCGCTAATGATTTGATTTCGATTATTTCCTATTTCCATAAAGCGTATCCAACAGCCAAGATTTATATCTATGGACATTCCGAAGGCGGCATGACTGCCTTGCGAGCGGCAGTTCAAAGCAAAGATATTGCTGGAATTATAGAAGCTGCAGCAGTCGGGACCAACGGAAAAGAGGTGTTGATCGCGCAACAATATTTGATTCCAAAATCTAGTGGTTATTCGGAAGATGAAAGCCAATGGAACCAACGTCTTTATAGCAAGGGTGGGGAAATAGCACTAAGCACAACAGCCAAAGATTTTCAAAAAAAATATGGTTCGTGGTTGGATCAAGTTTGGGATAGCATCCCGAGTGTGCTTTTAAATGGTGCTAGCAAAGCAGATTTACTCGTTCAAATGAATGCTTTCTTTAACAACGACTGGGCCCGACAATTTTTGGCCTATGAGAGTAAAACGTATCTCGCGCAATTGAACCTACCATTTTTAGTCATCAACGGATCAAAAGACGTTCAGGTTCCTTCGCTTTCGAATCAAGAAGGATTCAAAATAGGAATGACGCCAGCGTCCTTGATGAAAAGTACTTTTTACGTTTTAAATGGCGCCAATCATTTATTTCAGCAATGCAAGGAATGCAACCTCAGTGAATACGCAAGCCTCGAGCAAACCCTCGACCCGTTGTTCTTGCAGCTTGTTACTTCATGGATTTTGGAACAGCAGCAAGCCCATCGATGAATCCAAAGTTTTTCTCGACAATAGCCGACATGTTTTGCTCTAAATAGGTCTTGAACGCATGAGCGACTCCGTTGTGTTTTTTGCCCTTTGGCCAAACCATGCGCCACTGTGATTCTAATGGTAAGTCGGGCAAAGGGGAAATAGTGAGCTGCCCGAGCTGTAATTCGTTGCGAATGCCAATCAACGGCATGATAGAATAACCCAAGCCAGCAATAAGTGCCTGTTTTACCGCTTCATTAGACGTGAGCTCGATATGTCGGCGCACCTGAATTTGATGGCTGCTGAGGTATTCATCCTGTGCTTTTCTAGTGGCCGATCCATTTTCTCTTTTGACCCACGTGATGTCCTCGAGTTCTTTGTGCCACGGACCTTTTTTAGAAAGGCTAAGCGGCTCTTTGCCTACCAAAAACAACTGATTTTTCATGCAGGGTATTTCTTCGAGGTTCAAGCGCTCAGGCAACACAGAAACCAATGAAAAATCGGTTTCATTGCGCTCTAAATTGAGCGTCACGTTGGCGCGGTTAGAGACATCCAAAACCAACTCGACACCCGGGTGGGTTTTCATAAAATCAGTAAGCAAATAGGGAATAATATACTTCCCTGTAGAGACTACGCTAATCCGCAAGCGGCCACTGAGCTGTCCTTTATATTGAGAGGTTTTGTAATTGATGGCATAGACTTCTTCTAAAATCTTTTCGGCTGCGGCGGCTACCTCGCGACCAAAGTCAGTGACATACAATTTTTTATTGACGATCTCAGTGAGCGGGATATCAAACTGATCTTGGAAGTTCTTGAGCTGAATGGAAACCGCTGGTTGCGTTAAAAAGAGGGCTTCGGCGGCTCTGGTGATGCTTTCTTTTTGGACGATTTTTAAAAAGATGCGCAGTTGGTTAAGGGTGTAGTTCATAATATTTATTTATGCTTGATATATCTTTATTATATATTTATTTATGCAAATAATGTGCCAAATTTGCAAAAAAAATCAATTCATGACACAAGAAATTGAATTAATTCAGAGTAGTTATCACCCAGAAGAAGCTTTGGAAGTATTGTGCAATCTCATTCAGCAGAAAATTGCATACCATACTAAGAAAACACTCAGACACCAAGAAATGTTTGGACTACCCGACAGCCATGCCGAACAAAGACTTGCCGAGCTTCAGCAAACCAAACGACAACTCATCCAAGAACTCAAAAATTTAGATCCAAACACCACACTGCACATTAATGGTCGCGTTTCCATCTCAGTTGTTGCTCAGCACCAAGCATCGTAAGGAACAAATTTTACAGCACTTGTTTGAACCGCTTGGCACCGCATTGTTTACTCCTGAAGGTTTTGACACCGACACATTCGGAACCTTCTGTGGCAAAACCCCCAGAATAGATGGACCCAAAGCTACGGTAAAAGAGAAATGTTTGGCAGGCATGCGCTATGCCCAGCAGCGACAAGGATTGGCCAGCGAGGGTTCGTTTGGTCCGCATCCGCAAATTCCGCTATTGACAGTCAACGAAGAATGGCTCATTTACATCGACTTAGATTTGGGGCTTGAAATCTATGGCCGCAGTACCAGCCTCGATGTCTGTGATCAGCACTTAAGCTACCAGGCCGTTGACGAACTCGACTCTTTCTTGGAGCGAATTGAATTTGGCGCTCAAGGTTTGGTCTTAAAGGATGAGTTGAATAATGAAATAATTGACAAGGGCATTACTGATCGTAAAAGACTTTTGGAGCTCATAGAGAAACACCATCAATGGCACATAGCGACAGATTTGCGTGCACACCTCAACCCTACGCGTCAAAAAAATATCATAGAAGCGGGCGTTGATCTGATCAAGCGCATGCATAATTGCTGCCCAAAATGCCAACAACCCGATTTTTCGGTTAAAAAGTACAGTGGCCACCTCCATTGCAGTTGGTGTGGCAGGCCAACTGATCATCATGCAAATGAAATTTACAGCTGCCTTGCCTGCAACTATGAAGAAAGTAAAATGCGCAGTGACCTCACAGAACTAGACCCACAATTTTGTCCGCATTGCAATCCCTAACCTCCTTTAAAATCCAGCAACAATATGAATTTAGACTTTTTATCACACGACCTCAGCAACCCCACTATACTGTTCTTTTTACTCGGTATTGTTGCCGTCCTGATCAAAAGCGATTTGGAAATTCCAGAATCTAGTTTCAAATTTATTTCGCTCTACTTGCTCTTCTCGATTGGTTTCAGAGGGGGCCAAGAGCTCCAACACAGCGCCTGGACTTCCGAGATTTTTTGGTCCTTGCTTTTTGGCATGGGCATAGCAGCTTGCATTCCGATTTACTGCTTTTTTTTGATCCGCAAGCGCGTTGGCGTTTCAAATGCAGCGGCAATTGCAGCGGCCTATGGTTCGGTGAGTGCCGTAACTTTTGTAGCTGCGTTGTCTTTTTTGGAACTTCAAAATCTTCCATTCAACGGGCACATGGTTGCCGTCATGGCCTTTATGGAATTCCCGGCAATTATTGTGGGCGTCTTACTCTTGAGAATATATGAAAACAACGACACGCAATTTTCTTTACGCGAACTACTCAGGCATTCGCTTGCAAATGGCAGTGTGCTGATGATCATGGGTAGTTTGGTCATTGGCTTGTTGTCGGATAGCAAGCAAGCAGCGGATATTGCGCCCTTCACCACCGATATTTTCAAAGGTTTTCTCGCGCTGTTCCTGCTAGAAATGGGCATGACGACCGCAAGACGCATTCAATCTTTCAAAACACATGGCTGGGCGCTCGCAGCCTTTGCTCTTGTGTTACCTGCGCTTAATGGGATCTGCGTCGCATGGCTCTCGCAATTTGTGACCAGCGATGTTTCCAATCGCTTTGTATTTGCCGTATTGGCAGCTAGCGCTTCGTATATTGCCGTACCAGCTGCTATGCGCTTGGCTGCTCCAAAAGCAGACCCTGGTTTGTATATACCAATGGCACTCGGGCTTACCTTCCCATTTAATATCGCTTTTGGGATGCCTTTGTACTATTGGATCATCTCACTAGGTTAGCTTGCAAGAATTCCCATTTGAGCCACAACTGCTCGCACTTCGCTTGGTATTCAATCACTTTTAAGGCTGCCTGAAAAGCAGCACTCTCTCGCATATTGACCATGAATAGTGAGCTTTCACCTGTATCAAATAAATTGAGTTCAGCAGCTAAAAGTTGCTGTGTACTCGCCGCATTTTGAACGAAAATCTGCAACTGTTTACTTGCGTTAAGATATTCTGCCCGCGCAGCGAGCATTTTGGCTGTGAGCTCCGCTGTTCGATCTTGGCGTTCAAATGTGGTTTGCTCCATTTTGAGCTTGGTTTGTTGCAGGGTTGCGCGTTCTTTACGCAAAAAGAGCGGCATTTGTGCGGCCACTCCCCATTTATAATCATTGATTGAGAATTGTGCCAACGGATTGTACTGAATGGGTTCGTTGAGGAAATTATATTTCAACTCTATTTGCGGCTTGAGCTGTTCTTGGTTGTAACGTTTTTCAATCGCCAAGACATCGAGTTTGTAATCAATCAGACCCAAATAAGGATGCTGCTGCACCAGCGTGTCTACCGCTCCAGTATAAATTGGCCTTGCTGCTTGGTTGCTGAGCGAATCTGACAAAATAGGTTGGGCATTGGGGCTCAATTCAAGAGGCGTGCCGTCTGGCTTCCATAAGTAACGGTTCAAAAAAGCAGTTGCTGCCGTGAGACGTGCTTGTTGTTCTGCAAATGCAGCGGCCCGCGTTTGGTATTGAATGGCTGCCTCCACCGTATCAATAATGGGGCGGTCTCCAAGTTCAGCCATACCCTGAATAGCCACCAAGCGAACTGCACCTATATCTAACGCTTGTTTGAGGATTTGACCCGAATAAAATTGCAAGTACCAATCCCAGTAGGCATAGCCCGCTTCTAAAAGTAACTCGTTCAAGGCCAAACGCTGTTCGAGCTGACTACTTTGAAGGTAAACATTGGCTTTTTGGAGTTCAGCACGGCGCTCATCGATGAGCAAGCCGTTGCCCAAATTGGCACTCAGTCCACCGTACCACAAACCGTTTTGAGGTGTAAGGCCCTGCGGATCTAGGTAAGTTCCTCGGTTTTGTTCGAGTCCGGTCTGAAAACTCAGGCCATACCAAGTAGGTATTTTGAGCTGCGCATCAGAAAGGCTGTAATACATTTTATTGCCATAATACTTCTGGGATAAATCGTAGCTGAGTTTGGGATCAAAACCACCGCGGGCCTTAAGCACGTAGGACTCGGCAAATTCGGGAATGAGTTTGGCTTGTTTGGCCAACGGATGCCCCTCCATTACCTGGAGCATGAAAGCCTCTGGCCTGATGACCAAGTCCTGAGACCAAGCATTTAAAATAGCTCCGAATACAAAGCAGAGGACGGCGCATTTAATTCTCATTTTTCTTCGATTTTGTTGCACTTGAAGCCGCTTTTGCCTTGTAATAATCTGGCGGGAAACCATTCACATTGCGCCAAAGCTCATACCAAATAGGCACATCGTTGAGCAAGAGCATCGCATAAGCGCCCCCTCCAACGCGCAGTGCTTCTGGCCATGTTTTATCTTTTGGATCTGGCGATACAAGCACCCGAAAATCACCATTTTCATTGGCAAATTGGTCGATGGCGAAAACGGTTCCGCCGTAAGTTCCGTAGCTCGTGTTTGGCCAACCAGAAAAGACAATTGCAGGCCAGCCATCAAATTGAATTCGGACGTGCTGCCCTACTTCAATTAAAGGTAAATCCATGGGGCGCACATACATTTCAACGGCTAAATCATAGTTTGTAGGCATAATGGTGGCAATGGCGGCTCCCTGCTTAATCGTTTCGCCAATACCGCTCGATAATGTTTTAGCAATGCGACCATCTTGAGGCGCTAAAATATAGTACATGCCATTGCGGATAGAGTAATTAGCCACTTGACTTTGCATTTTACTCACGTCGATTTCCGCTTCGTACATGCTAGAGAGTGCGGTAAATTTCTCGGATTCGGCTTTGGAGACCTCGTCTTGAAATTTGGTTTCAACCGCATTCAGTTCGACCTTCGCATCGATGATGTCATTGCGGCTCTGCAATAACTTTTGCTGCGCACTGACCATCGCGGCTTGGGCGCGCTGCATGGCGACTTTTCTGGTTTCCACTTCTGTTTTAGACTTGAGGTCTCGTTCGTAAAGTTTCTCAAATCGTTCGTATTGGTCTTTGGCGATTTGATAATTAGCAGTGGCAGCTTGGTTTTCAATGCTATCGGCCTTAAGTTTAAGTTGGGCTTGTTGGGCCTTGATGCGGGCTTGTTGCACCTTGAGTTTTCCAGTCTCAATGAGGGCGTCGATGCGCTTATCTAAGGCCTGTACTTTATCGCTGTATGATACCACGCTCATTTCTTTGCTCTTGAGCTGTTGTTCGCTGCGGCCTACTAACTGAGGGTCAAAGTAACCTTCCTTGATTTCAGAAATGAACATAATGGTATCACCCTTTTTTACTAAATCACCCTCCTTGACAAACCACCTTTCTATGCGGCCGCCGATGAGCGCGTTAATGGTTTGCGGCCGTTGTTCAGGGCGCAGGGTCAGTACTTCTCCGTTGGAACGGATATTTTGAGTCCAGGGCAATAAGAGGATGATGAGCCCAAGCACCAATAGTGCATAAATGGTGTTGCGTAGCAATTTTTGAGGTGCCTTGTTGAGCATTTCTGTTGCCACAAGACCATCGGTATCAATTTGATTGCGATTTCGTGGAGATATGTTTAACATAAGTTCAATTTTTCGTGAATGAGAGCCAAATTATACTCATGGATACTCGCCAAAAGGAGGGTTCCTTTGTAGCTCTTTTGCATAAAGGTTAGTACATGCTGCAATTGCTCAACAGATAAATAGTGTAAGTGCGTATCCCAGAGTAAAACGGCCGGTTCCGAGAGCAAAGCTCTACACAACATGATGAGCGTCACCATTTGGCGATCAAGTGTACTCGATTCTGGATTGAGCACGGTTTGATAAGCGTCATTTAAACTTAAGATATAGCGGTCCAACCCCGTTTCTTTGGCAAGTTGGGTAACTGCTTCTTGACTGTAATCTCGACCCATTTTGATATTATCTAAAACGCTTCCGTAAATGAGCTGATCATGGTGTGACAAACTCGATATTTGACTGCGGAGCTTCTCTGGCTGAAGATTGCTAGTGGGAATGCCATTGATCAAGACTTGACCTTTATTGGGTAGGGCCATCGCTGAAATCATCATAAATAAACCTTGCGCTTGATTGCCTTTGAAATCTTGAATATGATAAAACTTGCCTGCTTGAAAGGAACAATTCAAATTTGAAAGTAATGGATGCTGGCCCCAACTTGGTTGGTATTCAAGCTGCACTATTTCAATTGAAAAAGCAGGTGTTTCGCTTAAAGTTAAGCCCTCTTGGGTATCGAGCGGTAAGTCGGTGATTTCTCCAATTTTTTCAATTGCTGTTAAGACGTCATAGACCATTTCTAGACTGACTATGAGCTTTTCTACCGAATTCAAGACCAATACGATGATGATTTCTGCGGCTACAAACTGGCCGATATTCATTTGCTGGTTGAGTACCAATAAACCGCCAATGATGAGCAAGGCCAGTGCGATCAATACTTTGAAGCCAATGAGATAGATGTATTGCTGAACCAATACCTTGAAATGGGCGTCTCGCGACTTGAGGTAACCTTGTAAGTAGGTGTCGGTTCGCTTGAGTAAGATGCCATTGTTGCCGAGGTGTTTAAATGTGAGTCGATTGCGCGCAATCTCTTCGAGCCAATTGGCCACTTTGTATTTGTATTTAGATTCTTCTAGGCTCGTGACAAAGCCGCGTTTGGCGGTCATGCGGAAAATAAAAGCTAGCAGCAAGAGCAACGCAAAGCCAAAGATGATGAAAAAGGGATGGTAAAAAGACAATAAAATGAGGCCAAATAAAATTTGTAAAGATGCGGCCGTGAAATCGATCAGCAATTTGGAGACCCCTTTCTGGATGGTAAGGGTATCAAAAAATCGGTTGGTCCATTCTGGAGCGTAGCGCTGCAAGAGCTCTCTTAGCTGTATTTTGGGGATGCGCGTGGCAAATTCCAAGGCCGAACGGGTGAAGATGCGCTGCTGCAGGTGCTCAGTGATGCGGAGTTGTGCGATGTTCATATAGCCGGTAAAACCGATAGCCGAAACAACCAAGCCAACCAATACAAACCAAGAGGTGCTGACTTTACCCGCCTGAATAAAATTGATGATCGCCTGAATACCGAGGGGCAAACCTAAACTCAGGATTCCACCGACAATAGCAAATAAATAAATATCCCGAATGTCTTTGCTATCGGGTTTGAGAATAGACCAGAAACGGTCAAATGGCTTAGTTACATCTTTGTTCATGATCGAGATAGCTAAAAAATAATTGTTTATAGAAAACAGCAACCGCATCTTCTTGTTCTGATGCATTGGTTACCTCTGGTAAATGTTGACCAAAAAAACGCTGCTGATGGCTCCCCTCAATTAAAGTGGTGACGAGCATTTCGGGATAGCGGCAATCGGGGTTGTAAGCTTTGACTAAATCGGAAATGTAGCTCACAATTTCCAAATAGATGCGATGAAACCCGGTGCGGTGGTCTGAGTCGACCTCTTTGGTTAAAAAAACTTTTGAGGCTTCGTGAATGACAATCCGCTGTAAGCTTTTTTCATGCGCAAATGATAGAGAAGTAGGATGAGGAATCAAAAGTAAGTCCAAAGCCTTGAGGAGTCGGTCTTTTGGGTTGTCACCTTGCGTTTGAAGCATAAGCCTGCATTCCAAACGACCCCAATACCAATTGATCAAATAGAGCAAAAGCTTTTGCTTACTCGAGAAGTAGCGATAAACCGAAGCTTCGGTAGTACCTGCTTCTTGTGCAAGCTTCTTGAAAGTGAACTGCTCCATACCCAGCTCATCGATCATTTCAATACTATTCTCAATGATGCGTCGACCCAACTGCGTGGATTGCGGATTGCGCAAGGCAATTTCTTCGAGAACTGGAATCTGAAAACGGTCAACAAGATCCATAAAAGTAATTTGCTGCAAAAATAATAGCAATACTATTTATGAATCGTAGTTTTATTATAATATATTTTTATGACTTCGATAATATAAATTGTTACTTTTTTCGAATGCCAATGATATTTGGCAAAGGCCAAAAGTGCTTGTTGTCATCGGTTTCCCAGGTGTCCGAAACCCAAGATCCTACTTTCTTTATATGGTGTTCATTGACATGAATATAAAGACTCGCTTCTGGACCTCCCTCCAAATAAATAGCATCGTGCAAACCGCGTGGCATTTGCTTCATGAAATCTATCATTTGATTGTGCGTGTACGGGGACCGGGTAAAAATCAAATAAAACCAACCCTGGTTGTCTTCGGCGGCAACCAGCATACTGCAAGATTGAATTTTTTTCTGCCAATAAGTAGGCTTCCCGTTGCAATCAAGCATGCGCAAACCTTGAGCAAATCCTTTGAAACAATGCTTTTCTTGACGCCAATCGGAACAACTGAGGTCAAGCACTTCAATATTGGAACGATTCAGGCCTTTTTTGGGCCCCAAGGCCAACATCAGGTTAAAGGCCTCGAGTAACTTTGGGTTGTTGTAGTGTTTCCCGTTCTGAAGGTATGCTCTACTTTGAAGCGGCTTGGCTTGCTCGTACATTCCTGCATTAAAAGCAACCATTAAATCAAATGATTGGGCCCATTTCACGACCGTACGAGGCAGCGAATCGTGTTGGCTGGCAGCGAGTAAATCAAAGTGAAATTGCGCCGGATCTAAGCGCAAAATGGACAATTTGGAATCGCCGATGAATGATTGGACAGGAGCAGTCATTTCACGGTACTCCATTCCTTTGGTAAGGGTGGTCCAGTTTGAATAATTCGGAACTTCTTTCTGCTGATGGGGTTTGCTATCCGAACAAGCATTGAAGACCAAAAAAGCCAACAAACACCAATACAAACGAAACATAGTTGACATCTATTCTTTATTCAAAGTTATGGATTTTAATAGTTTTACTTACTTTGTAGTCTAGACCACAAGCATATGAAAACACTCCTCTTTTTTTTACTCCTCCCCTTCTTTAGCTTTTCACAAGCCATTCCCAAAAAAGACAAACTCAAATCCAAACGCATTGTCGCGAATGCCGTTACGCTCTTCAATGAAGGTCAAAGCTTCAACGCCTACATGCTGCTCAAGCAAGCCGTGTCCGTAGACTCCACGAATGCAAATGCCTATTTTTGGCTCGCCACCACCGAATTCGATTTGCGCTCTTATTTTAACGCTCAAGAAAACGTCTCAAAAGCATTGAAACGCTTCGCAAATGAGGCCAATGAAGACCATTTATATTTAGCTGGGCAAATTGCATTGGCGTTGGGCCATGCCGAAAATGCCAAAAATTATTGTGCGCAGGCCAAGCGCATGATCAAATCAGAAAAAGATTACACGCTACTGGGTTTTCAATTGCTCGAACAGCAAAGTCTTTTTGCCGTGTCACAAGCTGGCATTCGCAATCAGCGTCAACTTTTAGGCGGAGAACTCAATACCAAATACGACGAATACGGGCCAATACTGTCTGCCGATCATCAAACACTGTATTTTACGACACGAAACCCAGACTCCAAAGGCGCCAACCTCAATCCAGATGACCAACGCTTTTTTGAGGATATCTATCAAGCCGAAAAATCCAGCGAAAACGACGCTCTGTGGGTGCGCAATTACAACAATAACGACTTGCTCAACACCGAAGGTTTCGATGCGCTCTCCTACCTCGCTACAGACCAACGCAGCGCCTTGGGTACACTCAATACCACCGCGTCAAAAGAGGCGAGCACGCAAGGATCAGACATTTTCGAACTCAGTGCCGAAACACCAGGCGTCTGGGACGACAAACGCATCATCACTGACATCCCCGGACTCAATACCAGTTATTTTGAAGGTGCACCCACCAAAACGGACACCATTTGGATCGATGAATTTACCTATGTAGAAGAACTCTATTTTGTATCTGACAGGCAAGCTGAAAAATATGCCACAGACATTTACATGGCCAAAAAAATCAACGGGATTTGGCAACCGGAGATACAAGTACTGCCGCAAGGCATCAATACCGAAGGTCGAGAGACCACGCCGTTTGTAAGTCCAGACGGGCAATTCTTGTTTTTTGCATCAGATGGCCACCTCGGAATGGGCGGATACGATATTTTTTACTGTAAAAGAGAAAAGCAAGGTTGGTCTGCACCAAAAAACCTTGGCGCCGTGGTCAATAGCACCCTTGACGATACACATCTTCAAATCTCAGCTGATGGTCAGAAAGTGATTTGGGCGAGCGTCAGTGAAATTGATTTTCTTTTTAGCTACAACTTATTTGAAGCGCCTATTGGCATTCTACAAACCACAGAAAAATAGACCGTTGCCACGTTATTTCATCTCACTTTCCTATGACGGCACAGCATACCACGGTTGGCAAATTCAGCCTAACGCAAGAAGCGTGCAGCAAGAAATTGAAAGCGCGTTGTCCAAACTACACGGCAACCAAACCATAGAAGTAGTGGGTTGCGGGCGGACAGACGCTGGCGTGCATGCCCACCATTATTTCCTTCATACAGACCTACCCCAAACTTGGGATCCGCAGCAACTTGTTTTCAAACTCAATCGCATGACTGCCCCCGATGTCGCTTTCAAGCAAGCCTGGGAAGTAGACCCCAACTTACATGCTCGCTTCGACGCCAACAAAAGAACCTACCGGTATTTCATCCACCAAAATAAGAATCCATTTGCCCGTCAAGAAAGCTGGTACCTAGAAAGCCCTTTGGATCTCGAACAAATGAATCTGGCCGCTCAGTACCTATTGGGCAAACAAGATTTTTCTTCTTTTGCCAAAGCGCACACAGATGTCAAAACCAACATCTGCGAAGTATACAGCGCTAAATGGCACAACAATGACGGCGGCATTTTTTTTGAAATTACGGCCAATCGTTTTTTACGCAACATGGTGCGTGCTATTGTCGGGACGCTTGTCGAGGTGGGATTAGGCAAAATAAAAGCCTCCGAACTGCCCGGCATTATTGCTGCTCAAGACCGTTCGGAGGCATTTGTATCGGTGCCCGCACAGGGGCTGTTTTTATGGGAGATTACCTATGAGCAAGCACCTGAACTTACTCAGGCTGATTGATTTCCCACTCGCGGTAAAGATCAAAATAACTTTTTGTTTCTAGAATTACAGCGCCGCCAAGCGTATCGCCATATTTGGCTGGTAAACCACCTGTATAGACGGTCACGCGGCCAATGGCACAACTAGGCACGTTGAAAACCTCATTTGATTTGATGCCATCGAGAACATAAATCATGTCGCCTTTGCGGGCACCTCTAAACATCAGGCCACCATCTTCGTCTTTTTTGACATCGGAATTAGAGTTCGCTACCATGTCTACTACGCTGAATTTATCTGGGCGATTCTTGATTTCTTTGGCAGTAAGGGTAGTTACGGGTGTTTCACCAATGCGAATACGCGCTTGTTCATAACGGCCACCGCCGACGCGCACCGCTTTGGTATTTTGTGTTTTGCCTTGAAAATAAACGATACCTGCATTGCCATAGGCTTCTACCGGAACATCTACTGTTATTTTCTCGGTGGTGTCTTTCTGAAAACAACCAATGAGTTGGTAAGTTCCGGCGGGTACCCCAACTATTCGAAAGCGGCCATCTTCATTGGACAGCGCTAAATAAACGCGGCCATTCTCTCGGATCAGGGCTTTGGCGCCTACAACAGGTTGTTGGGTATTGAAATCGATGAAGGTACCGATGACATCGCCGGTTCCAGATTGTGCAACTGTGCTTACTGCCGTCATGAGCATCCACACCATCATTAAGTTTTTCATAAGCATGTTTTCTTAAAAGATGCCGTCAACTTAACAATTCCACAAAACGCAAATTAAATACTTGCGCTGCTCGTCGGTATGTCGCGATCTACTTTTTTGAAAAGACCCTGTAATACTTTACCCGGACCTACTTCAATGACCTCAGAACAACCATCTGCCAACATGTTCTGCATAATTTGCGTCCAACGTACGGCGCCGGTTAATTGGGTGACCAAATTGGCTTTGATTTGAGCGGGGTCTGTTACGGCTTGTGCATTGACATTTTGATAAACCGGACATATTGGCTGCGCAAAATGGGTGGCTTCTATGGCTGCGGCGAGTTCTTCGCGCGCAGGTTCCATGAGTGGCGAGTGAAATGCGCCCCCAACTTGCAAGACAAGTGCGCGTTTGGCGCCCGCAGCGCTCAGTTGTGCACAGGCTTCGTCAATGGCAGCAAGGCTACCTGAAATGACAAGTTGGCCAGGACAATTGTAATTAGCCGGAACCACCACACCATCAATTTGGGCACAGATGCGCTCCACAACATCGTCTTCGAGACCGAGAATAGCAGCCATTGTGCTCGGGGCGGCTTCGCAGGCTTTTTGCATGGCGTCGGCGCGCTTGGCCACTAAACGCAGTCCATCTTCAAAAGACAAAGTTTGATTGGCCACTAAGGCAGAAAACTCGCCCAAAGAATGGCCGGCAACCATGGCAGGTGCAAAATGTTCGCCGAGACATGCAGCGAGAATGGTACTGTGTAAAAAAATGGCTGGTTGTGTGACGTTCGTTTGCTTCAAGGCTTCGTCTGAGCCTTCAAACATGATACTTTGAATATCGAAACCGAGAATATCGTTTGCTTTAGCAAATAGCGAACGGGCAAGTTCAGATTGCTCGTAGAGTTCTTTACCCATTCCCGAAAATTGGGCACCTTGCCCAGGAAAAACGTATGCTTTCATGTTGTTATTTTGGGGGTAAAATTAAGGAAAAGCTACAGATTAGAGCTGCCCGTCGGAATGATACTTTCCTAATTTATAGATCCGTACCTTTTGTAGGATGCCATCTTGGTCGTAGTCGTATACTTTTCCATCGTAAAGTTGACCGTTTTTAAATTCACCATCCATCCAAATTTCATCGTTCTCATTGTAGACTTTATTGTAGCCATTTGGCACAAAACGCAAGCCCTTGGTTTTTGGGTTCGACAAACGAGGCGGGTACACATTTGAGTTCGCAACGGTCGTAGGTTTGGGTGTGGTCTCGGTGGCCGTAGTAGCTGCTTTGTGCAGTTTGCCAACCTCGCCATCGGCCGTTACATCGAAAGAGGTGAGCAACTGGCCGTTGGTATTGTAGCGCGCCACCTGACCTTGAACCTGCCCATTCTTGACCGTATAACTCAAAGCCAACTTGCCATTCGGATGGTAATAACAAACCTTGCCGCTTTCCTGACCTTGGTTATTGAAATTCGCGCGATACGCAAGCTGCCCATTTTCGTGGTAGCGCAAAAGAAGACCTTTGTAGCCATTGGACCTGAAATCTCCTTGCTCGGCAATTTTGCCGTTGGGATAATAGCGCGTGAAGGGGCCTTCTGGACGGTTGTTGTTGTAGGTTCCTTTTAATTGAACGCCGCCATCGGCAAAGAATTTGGTCCAAATGCCTTCTTTGCGGCCATTGACGTAATAGCCTTCTTCTACTTTCTGTGTTTTAGGGAGCTGTTTATTCGGAAAATCTTTACCTGTAAAGACCCATTTGCCATGGCGCTGACCGTCGGCATTGCGTTTATTTTGCGCGCAAATTTGCGTGCAAAAAATAAGTAACAAACAACACAGACTTGTCCGTAATTTCACAGTGCCAATTTACGAATTTTGGCTAACTTTGAATCAGTATGCTCAGCCTAGATCCCAAAGACCTCACCGTTCAGCGTTTGCACCAATTACTGCTCGGCGCCATTGGCCCGCGCCCAATTGCTTTTGCATCTACCATCGATCGAGAAGGCAAACCCAATTTAGCGCCCTTCAGTTTTTTCAACGTCTTCAGCGCCAACCCACCCATTCTGGTTTTTTCACCTGCACGCTCTGGCAGAACAGGCCAAAGCAAAGACACCTTCAACAACGCCAAAGCTCACCCAGAAGTGGTCATTAACGTAGTCAACTACAATATGGTCCACCAAATGAGTTTGGCCAGTTCGCCATACGCACCCGAAGTCGACGAATTCATCAAGGCGGGTTTTACACCCCTCGCCTCAGAAAAAGTTGCGCCATTCCGAGTAGCTGAAGCACCTGTTCAGTTCGAATGCAAAATCCAACAAATCATCGAACTCGGGCAAGAAGGCGGGGCAGGCAACCTCATCATCTGCGAGGTTGTTCAGTTGCATATTCAAGAAGACTTACTCAATGAGCAGGGCCTCATTGACCAACACAAAATAGATTTGGTTGCCCGCATGGGCGGCGATTGGTATTGCAGAGCCAACACCACCTCTATGTTTGAAGTTAAAAAACCCATCACTTCTTGTGGTATTGGCTATGACGCCTTGCCGCAAGACCTCAAAAACAGCCACATCCTGAGTGCCAATGACCTCGGGCAACTGGCCGGCATCGAACAAATACCCAACGAAACCGATGTCAACGAATACAAGCTCCTCGAACTCTCCTCGCTTTTTCTAGATTTAGAACACGACGCCAGCGCTCTCGAAACCGCGCTGCACCAAAGAGCAAAAGCACTTTTGGCTCAAAACAACCTAGAAGAAGCCTGGCTCACCCTTTTATCTTTTAATAACTAACAACAAGTCCATGTTTAAATTTACCGGCACCATCAAAGTCATCCAAGACACCCAACGCATCTCTGACAAATTTCAAAAACGCGAATTTGTCGTGACCGACACCACCTCAATGTACCCACAAGATATCCTCTTTCAAGCCACCCAAGACAAATGCACTTTGCTAGACCAATTCCAAGCAAACGACAACGTCGAGGTATCGTTTAACCTAAGAGGCCGAGAATGGACTAGCCCACAAGGAGAAGTTAAATATTTCAATACCATCGAGGCTTGGCGCATCGAAAAACAAGGGCAAAGTCAAGGGTCTGGCATTCCGAGCAGTGGGCCTTCGGCCATGGACATGGGTGCTGCACCACTACCTGGTACCGCTGCTGGTTCAGATGACGACGACGACCTCCCTTTCTAATAGAGGTTTTAAAACAGGCCCAAGGCCAAGCCGCTACCCAGCAAAATACTGAGCAATTTCAGTAAGTTAAACTTATGATTTTCGGTGGTCTCAAAGATAATCGTGGTTGAGATGTGTAAAAACATCCCAACCACAACCGCCAAAATCAGCTGCACATTCATGCCTAATTGATCAGTCGTAATACCTAAACCCAGTAAAACGCCAATAGGCGTCATGAGGCCAAAGGCTAGTAAAATCAGCCATGCATGACTGCGCTTCAGTTTGGTGGCCAACAATAGCGTCATGAGCGCAATTGCTACGGGTACTTGATGGAAAATAATCCCCCACAAAAAACTCTCATTGACCGGCACCTGACTCGAAGGCTCCATGCCAAATTGCAGCATATTTCCCAGCGGAATCCCTTCAATTACAGAATGTACCGATAAGGATATAAAAAGTGTCCAAGGCATGGCCTGACCTTTATGTACATGCACATGCCCGTGCTCGATACCACCAGAAAAATATTCCAATACCAACTGGACCAAAAAACCCAATAAAATGAAAACGCCCACCTGAAAAACGGGCAAAGCTTCGTGCGCATCGTGCGCATGACCGTGGTGCGCACCGTATAGCTCCGGCAACAAATGTTGGAAAATAACGGCCAACAAAAAACCACCACTGAAAGCAAGCGCCAATTTAGTGTACTGATTTTTGTTGGTTGCATTGAGGTAGCTGACCACCGCACCGCCTAAAACAACAGAAGCAATAAGAAGGAGCTCAACAAAATAAAAATTCATGGTTTCTTTTTAGCAAGGATGATGAGGCGGTCACTTGACTCTTCGTCGTAAGCAGTGAGTCCATAGGATCCGAAAGTGTCTATAATGTCAAAATCTGGTGCCAACAAAGACTCAAAATCGGTTTTGGAGAGGGCCTGAACACGTTCAGTGAAGATACCAATTTGGGTTTTATCTTGTGCGGCAAGTACTTCGATTTGCTTGTAAATATGGGTCTGGTTGTGCCAGCGCTTGATTTCAAAAATAACCCCTTCACGTGTAATGGTCTCAGCGGGTTTTAAATTAGCGCAGACCTTGGTTGCATTCAAAAAATCAATTACTAATAAGCCTTCGGGAAGGAGTAGATTCGCCACGGATTTGCAGACTGCTTGATTCTCGGCTAAAGTATCGAAATACCCGAAACTCGTGAACAAATTGAATACCGCAGCAAATGGTGGGGTCTCCATGGTTTGGCGCATGTCATGAACCATAAAAGCGACATTTTTGATGCCGGCGGTTTCGGCTTGGGCCCTTGCTGCTGCAATACTGTTTGGAGCTAAGTCCGCACCAACGACTTGGAATCCCATTTGCGCGAGCGTGAGCGCGTGTCGGCCCTTTCCACAAGCCAAATCCAAGACGCGCGATGCGCTTGGCAAGCCTAATTTCTGAACCAAATTGTCTAAAAAAAGCTGTGCTTCGTTGTCATCGCGGTGCTGATACAACAAATGATAATAAGGTGAATCGAACCAAGTGGCGAACCATTCTTTTTGCGACATGCTACAAATTTACAACTTTCTTTTCCTAATTTCGGGACATGTTACGAATTGGCTTAAGCGGGGGTATTGGATCGGGGAAAAGCACCGTGGCAGGTATTTTAGCAAAGATGGGGTATCCTGTATTCTATTCGGATCAAGAAGCCAAAAGACTTTATGACGAAAACCCAGTACTCCAAAAGCAATTGGTAGATTTATTCGGTCCAGCCATTTATCGGGATGGCCAACTCAATAAGGCATTTTTAGCCCAACAACTCTTTTCGAATGCCGAATTGAAGGCCCAAGTTACGGCGCTCGTGCATCCTTTGGTTCGAAAAGCTTTCGAAGTCTGGGCCCAACAGCAAGCATCCGACTTGGTATTCAATGAAGCTGCCATTTTATTCGAGACCGGAGCCTACAAAGATTTTGACGCTACAGTTTTGGTCACGGCGCCCATTGAAACAAGAATTGAACGGGTTCAAAAAAGAGATTTGATCAGTCGGGAAGCGGTGCTTCAGCGCATAGCAAATCAGTGGCCCGATTCCAAAAAAATGAACCTCACCACTTATATCATCACAAACGACGGACAACCATTGCTGCAACAAATTGAGGATGTCATTTCTAAATTAAAGACGGCTTAAAAACAGTGGTCATTAGTACACCATTTTGATACTGATGTTGCGGTCTTGTTGAAATTTGAAACAGCAGTCTTCAAAACTTGGCACACTTAGGTTTGGCCTGACATTATTAGAAAAAGCGTAGCCTTCTGTCGGGACTCCAAAGAAATTTTTGTCGCAAATTTTGTTTTGGTTGACATCGTGATAAACCACCACTGCATATTTGCCAGCTTCTAAGTCTTTAAAAGTATAAGTAACCAATCCTTTTTGGGCATCGGTGCGTGCCAAGCGATAGGTAGTCCCCACCTTGGCAAAGGTGTCCGGATTTTTGTAGAGCGCAAACTCAATCCAACCCTTGGAACTGGCCACAGCACTAACACTCACTTGCAAATCGAATTTAGAGTCGGCGGAGCGCTGTGTAGCAAACGACGTGAGGATACCGAAAAAGAAAAGAAAAACAAACCACTTCATCACAACGAACTTATTCAGATAAACGGATATTTAAACCCAAATTAAATTGAAGATTTTTGAGGCTAAAAGATTCGGTATTGAACAACTGTTGCCACTCGTTATAGGCGCCTACTTCTAGGCCATTGCTGAGGTCGCGAAAACCGCGGTAAGCACTGGCTCTGATGCCGATTCTTTTCGTGGGATTCCATTGTAAATAAGCAAAATAACCCATGTCGAGTTTGGCTTGGGTGTTTTCGCCAACTTCGGTAGACAGGAGCGTAGCGCCCACTGCGTCGGGGTAAAATGCATAAAACTCTTTTTGCATTTGACCTTGGATGCGATAGCGGTATTGCATGCCCCCACCTAGGTGTACACTCAAAATTTTGAGGTCGAGTCCGAGCGGAAGCGTGAGCAGCTCACCCGTTAGCGTTTTATTGCATTGCAACAAAAACGGTGTGCCAGACAAATCTGTAGCCCATTCAGTGCTTTGGTAGGCCTGATTTTGATGTCCGTACCCTAAGCCGCTATAAGCTGTCATTACCTTCAACATCGTGTAACCAAACTGGACTTCTCCTCCAGCGGTGCTGCGCCAAAAGGAGACAGGGTCAAAGGGTTGGGAAGCCAACTGGCTTGCATTTTGAATTTCTTGCTTATTGGCACCCACCTCAGCTTGCAGATACCAACGCCATTGGGCGCTGGCACTAAAGGACCAAGTTGTTAAAAATATAAGGGCAAGCAAGATGCGCATGAGCTATCCTAAAAATGGGTAACGGTAATCTGCAGGCGGAACAAAGGTTTCTTTGATGGTGCGTGCAGAGGTCCAGCGCATGAGGTTCATGGCTGCCCCAGCTTTGTCGTTGGTACCCGAGCCGCGTGCGCCGCCAAATGGTTGTTGGCCTACAACGGCACCTGTCGGTTTGTCGTTGATGTAGAAATTACCAGCAGCATGCATGAGTTTTTCGTTGGCCAACTGAATAGCGTAGCGGTCTGTGGCAATTATAGAACCCGTGAGGGCGTATTCAGAAGTTTGATCGACGAGTTCGAGCGTTTCTGGGTATTGTGCGTCCGGATAGATAAAGATGGTGAGTACTGGGCCGAAAATCTCTTCTACCATGGTGCGGAATTTGGCGTTGGTGGTGACAACCGTGGTGGGTGCAATGTAATACCCAACCGATTTGTCATAGGTGCCGCCAGTAATGATTTCTGCATCGGGCTGAGACTTGACGTAATCGATGTAGCCCGCAATGCGGTCAAAAGCGCGCTCGCTAATGACGGCATTGACAAAATTAGAAGGGTCTTCGGGGCTGCCTTGCTTGAAGGAATTGACTTGCGCCACCAGAATTTCTTTGACCGCAGGCCACAAGCTTGCAGGGATGTAAGCGCGTGAGGCGGCAGAACATTTTTGACCTTGGAATTCGAAGGCACCGCGAGAAAGTGCAGTAGCAACCTCTGCTGCGTTGGCGCTGCTATGGACCATCACGAAGTCTTTGCCGCCGGTTTCACCGACAATACGCGGGTAAGAGCGGTAGTTTTCGATGTTGCCCGCGATGTCTTTCCAAAGCTGTCGGAATACGCCCGTGGAGCCCGTAAAATGGATGCCCGCAAAGTCTTTGTGGGCAAAAATGACATCGCCAGCCGCTTGGCCACTAACGGTAACCATGTTGATGACGCCAGCGGGCAAACCTGCTGCTTCGAAAAGCTCCATGATCACTTGTGCAGAATAAATTTGTGTTTCGGCAGGTTTCCAGACCACGACATTGCCCATCATGGCTGGCGCTGCAGATAAATTGGCTGCAATGGAGGTAAAGTTGAAGGGCGTAAGTGCAAAAATAAAGCCTTCTAATGGGCGGTATTCTAGGCGGTTCCACATGCCTGGCAAAGATTCTGGCTGCTCGCTGTAGATTTGGGTCATGTACTGGACATTGAAGCGAAAGAAATCAATGAGCTCGCAGGCGGCGTCGATTTCTGCTTGAAATACATTTTTAGACTGTGCGAGCATAGTGGCGGCGTTCATGCGGTCGCGGAAAGGACCCGCGAGCAAATCGGCTGCGCGCAAGAAAACTGCTGCGCGGTCTTGCCATGGGAGCGCTGCCCAAGCTGACTTGGCGGCTAACGCTGCGTCGATGGCAGCGGCAACATGCGACGCATCGCCTTGATTGTAGTAGCCCAAGACATGTTGGTGGTCGTGGGGCATGGTGAGTGCTTTTTTATGGGCGCTGGTGACCTTTTGGCCGCCGATATACATGGGAATGTCTATTGGGCTGCGGTCTTTGAATTCTTGGTATTTGGCCATTAATGAAGCGCGCTCCGGAGAGCCTGGCGCATAAGATTTAACGGGTTCGTTGACGGCCACCGGGACCTTAAAAAATGCGTTTGACATATAATTGATGAATTAGTGGAACAAATTTACAAAAACTTGGCGTGCCAGAAGGTAACGCAAGTGACCAACTTAACTGAACCAGATGTCGCGGATGAGTTCTTCACCGGCAAATTCATTGCAGCGGGCAATGATGATTTGCTTCCCATGAAAAAGTTCGTCGCGCATGACGCTCGAATCTATTTTGAGATAGAGCGTATGGTTTTCGATGCGGATATCGGTGGTGCGCTTTGCTACTGCTGGGCCCATGAGCTCAGGCCAAGCTGCAATGAGGTCATAGGACTTCATTTTGTCTTGCAAGCCATAGGCTTTGAGGATCCGGCTCACTAGCGTCGAGAGCGGCTTTTCTTCTTGCTCGCGTTTGTTATCTGGGTTCATAGGGCAGTGGCTTGTTGGTCTGAAATCTGAAAAAGCTGGGTCTGGCCGGGCAGCTGGGCGAAAAGCGCTTGCATGCGCACGGGGTCGGTGTCGGTGATGAGCACTTGGCCGAAGTAATCTGCACTCACAAGCGCAATGAGGCGGGCTACGCGTTCGTTGTCTAGTTTATCGAAGATATCGTCGAGGAGCAAGACTGGTTTTTGGCCTTTATGTTGCTTGAGCCAATCAAATTGAGCCAAACGGAGTGCAATGATGAAAGATTTTTGCTGCCCTTGGGAACCAAATTTTTTGACGGGATGGCCTTTGATGCTGAAGAGGAGGTCATCTTTGTGCACACCTACATTCGTGTATTGCGTGAGGGCGTCTTTTTGAGCCGAAGCCTGGAGTAAAGTCTCAAAATCTGAATCGAAAAGTTGGGAACGGTACTGAACGTCTACTTCTTCGGCATTTTGGCCAATTTCTTGGTAAAAACGCTTGAAAACCGGGATGAATTCTGTCAAAAAAGCCTTCCGCTGCGCGTGGATGTAGTTGGCACTGGGAATGAGTTGGGCGTCCCAGACTTCAATGGCGTCGGGATCGAACAAGCGGTGCTCGTGCATGTTGCGCAAAACGGCATGGCGCTGTTCCAACAAACGTGCATAACGCTGGATTTCATCGAGATACGTTTTGTCGAGCTGAGATAAGATGCCATCCATCCATTTGCGGCGCAGGTCAGAACCCTCGGCAATGAGGTCGCCATCGTAGGGAGAAATAAAAACTACAGGGAGTTTACCGATGTGAGCCGTCAGTTTGTCGTAGGCTTTTTTATTCCATTTGATTTGCTTCTTCACACCCGCTTTATAAGCGACTTGCACCTCATGCGCTTTTTGATCGAGCTTCCATTGGCCAGCAATCGAAAAAAAACTCTGCTCAAAACGCAGGTTGTGGCGGTCATTGACATTGAGATAACTCTTGCACATGCTCAGGTAGTAGACGGCATCAAGGATGTTCGTCTTGCCGGCGCCGTTGGGCCCCACAATACCGTTGATGCCCGGCACAAACTCGAGTTCGAGGTCGGGATAGTTCTTGTAGTTCACTAAATGCAGGTGAGCGAGGTGCATGAAACAAAGATACGGAATAACTACCTTTGCCTCATGACGCGCTCACAAATTCTCAAGGCACATCTTGCCCTATTGATGGTCAACGTGCTTTACGGTGCCAACCACGTTTTGGCAAAGGGCGTGATGCCGCGCTACCTCGACCCCAACACCTTTATTCTTTTGCGCGTGAGTGGTGCCGTTTTATTGTTCTGGATCTTGCTGCTGACTCAAAAAAGAAAGCCCATCGATCGCACTGACTACTGGCGTTTTCTAGCCGCTGGTTTGTTTGGCGTGGCCGTTAACCAGCTCTTTTTCTTTCACGGGCTCAATTTATCGTCGGCGCTCAATGCGGGGATCATTATGGCGCTCAATCCGATTATGGTGGTGGTACTGGCCGCATTGATCACGAGAGAAAAATTCACTGTTTCGAAATACACGGGTATCACAATTGGTGCGGTTGGTGCAATTTTACTCACCCTCAGTTCCGGAAAAACAGCGGGGAATTCGCCGTTGGGCGACCTCTTTTTATTGATCAATGCGCTCAGCTATGCGCTGTATTTGGTTTTGTCCAAACCGCTTTTGCTCAAATATAGCCCCATCCAAGTGATTGCGTATGTGTTTACTATTGGTCTGATTTTACTTCTCCTCTTCCCTCCTACTTGGTCAAACTTAGCGAATGTCGATTTCCAGCAAATTCCGACCAGCGCTTGGTACAAAATTACTTACGTGATTGTCGGTGTCACCTTTTTGACCTATCTACTCACCATTTTTGGACTCAAGTACGTGAGTGCCACTGTCTCTGCCGCGTACATCTACACCCAACCTGTGATGGTTATGTTATTCGCAGTTCTCTTTGCCGCAATTGGCTGGGCCGCAGACTACACCCACACCATCACCGGAGAACGCATGTTGTATATGTTGTTTATTTTTACAGGCGTCTATTTAGTTTCTTTTTTCAAAGCCAAACCATGAAAATCACCACTTTATTTTGCTCCCTCGTATGCAGTCTGTTGGTATTTGCCCAAAAACCTACACTCGACTTCAAGGCTTATGACACCTGGAAGCGCCTCGAAAAAGAGCAAATTTCCAGCAACGGAAAAATCATTACCTATGAGCTCACGGTGCTACAGGGCAATCCAATATTGCATATTTTTTTCTCAGCAAATGCCAAACACGACTCCATTCTGAGGGGCAACAACGCACTCATCGCCTCTGATGAGAGTTTTGTCGCCTGGAAAATGAGCCCAGACTACGATAGTTTACGCAAGCAAGAGCTGAATAAAGTCGATAAAAAGAAATGGGATAAAGACTCGTTGTACATCTGGCACCTGGCACAAGACAGCACTTACAAATTTGCCAAACTCAAGCAAGTTCAACAAGCCGAAAATGCGCCAGTACTGGCCTTTTTACAAGAAGTGAGCCCCAAAAAAGTGGAGAAGGTGGCACCCAAAAAGATCGAAAAATGGCTTTTCTGGAAAAAACCTGCGCCGGAGCCTCCCATCAATCCCTTCAAAACTGATGGCAATCGCTTGGTGGTTTATACGTCAGGGCAAAATACCTTTCCATATCTAGACAGCATCACCTCTTTTTCACTGAGCCCCGACGGTTCCAAAATAGCGGTTATTAAGCAGCGAAAAGTGAAGCTCGACTCCATGCAGGTGCGCATCTACAACACCAAAGATTTACAATTACTCAAAGAATTCGAAGCCCAACCAATAGCCTCCGACCTCACCTGGAGCCCCAATAGCCAAATGGTGACTTTTTTATACAGCCCCGATACGGCAGCGGTTAAAAATTTCCACCTCACTTTATTTGATTTCAATTTACTGAAGCAACAAGATTTCGGTGACTCGAGCGATTTTGACAAAAGTGCCAATGGTTTGTTTCAAGCAATTGCCAATGGCCGCAAACCACAATTCAGCACCGACAACCGCTATCTTTATTTTGGTGTACGCGAATGTCAAGTCTTTCAAAAAGACACCTTGCTCGAGCGCGAAAAAGTCAATTTGGACATTTGGCACTACCAAGATTTAAGGTTGCAACCCCAACAACTCTTACAAAAAGACCAAGTCCTTAAAAGAGGCAAACTTTATGTCTTTGATGTGGTCAATGAACGACTAACGCAATTAGAAGACGACTCGCTCAACGCCGAAATTAATTTGAAGCAGACCAGTACCTTCTTACTTGCTAGAAATGCCAATCCGTATCTGATCGAGGCCCAATGGGAAGCGCCGTCAAAAGCAGATTATTATAGGATCAGCCTGGCTACGGGGCAAAAAGTTTTACTCGGTAAAGGCCTGAGCTATACGGGCGAACTTTCGGCAGACGGGCGCTTTTTTACGTACTATATATCCGACAAACAACACTGGATGCTGCTTGACATAGAAGCAGAAAAAAATGTGTGTATCAACTGCAGCCGCAAAGATGTCAAGTGGGAAGAAGACCTGAATGGCCAGCCGATGGCGGCAGGGCCTATTGGTTTTTTGGGCTATTCCAAGGATACCAAAGAGGTTTATTTTCAGTCTGAATTTGACATCTGGTCTTATGATGTCGCTACCAAAACACTTCAGAGTATTTCCAATGAAGTGGCCACAAAAAATCAAATTGAACTGCGTTTTACAAATTACGTCCAGGACTCTGCTTGGTTGAATTTGACGGAAGGATATTTCATTGGTTTGCGCAAAAGCAATAAAAATGAACTGCTTTATTTCTATGAAAATGGACAGCTGCGCCAACAGTTGGAAGTGCCACAGCGCCTTTCTGGCCTTCTCAAAGCGGAAAACCAAAACCAATACCTTTTGCGCAAAATGGATGTACGCACCTATCCTGATTTGCAATTGGTCCAAGAAAATTGGGAAAGCCCCTTGCAAATTTCATGGGCCAATCCGCAGCAAAGCCAGTACAATTGGGCTACTGTCGAAACCGTTAAATGGAAAGCCTACGACGGCCAAATGCTCGAGGGTCTGCTCTACAAACCCGAAAACTACGACCCTAGCCAAAAATACCCGCTGTTGTTTTATTACTACGAACTCAACTCAGACAACCTGCACAACTACCAAGCGCCTAAGCCCTCGGCAAGTATCATCAACCCGACAGAATACGCGAGCGGTGGTTATTTGGTGTTCATCCCAGACATCCGTTACCAGCCAGGTAAACCCGCCCAAGGCGCCTACAACAGCATCATGAGCGCAGCAGATCACCTCATCAAAAACTACCCTATCGACGACAAGCGCATGGGCTTGCAGGGTCAGAGCTGGGGCGGTTACCAAAGCGCCATGCTGATCACCATGACCACGCGTTTTGCAGCAGCCATGGCCGGAGCGCCGGTGAGCAATATGTTCTCGGCCTACGGTGGCATGCGCTGGGGTAGTGGCCTGAACCGCCAATTTCAGTACGAAAGCACGCAAAGTAGAATTGGTGCCACCATTTGGGAAAAGCCGGACTTATACGTAGAAAACTCGCCTTTGTTCCATTTGCCAAAGGTGCAAACCCCACTGCTCATTATGGCCAATGACAAAGATGGCGCGGTGCCGTGGTATCAAGGTATTGAACTCTATAATGGCTTGCGTCGCCTGAACAAGCCCTGCTGGATGCTCAATTACAACGAAGACGACCACAACCTCACCAAACTCGCCAATAAATACGACCTCTCTATCCGTATGCGCCAATTCTTTGACCACTACCTAATGAACACACCTGCGCCCTCTTGGATGACCAACGGCCTTCCTGCTACCGAAAAAGGAAAGCGCCTCGGTTATGAATAAGCGACAAGAACGATTCGCGCGCTTTTCGTTGCTCGCCATTTTCTTAGGCATCACTTTTTTATCACTGAAAAGTGTGAGTCACCATACCTCTATTCGGGTCAATGACAAAGTAGGACATTTTATTGCTTATGCCCTCTTTAGCTTAAATGCCTTGGTTGTTTGGCGACAGCGAGCCACCAAATTCAAAATCGGACTTGGCTTGGCACTTGTTGGCTACGGCCTTTTGATGGAATTTTTACAGGGTTTTGTGCCAGGCCGCGAGGTATCGGGCTATGACCTTTTGGCCAACAGCATTGGGGTTGGTATTGGCTACCTCTTGTTTAGTCGATTGAAAAGATATCTTTGAGGCCAAACCAACGGCTGACCACAAAGCCCTCGGCGTAGTTGTAGCCGGCAGGGCGGCCCATTTCGAGCATTCTGCCTTTCAAGAAATCAAAAAATAACTCACCAGATATGGGCGTATTGGGTTCTGAAGAATTCGGATCAAAAAACTGGGTTTTGTAGGCCTTTACCGCTGCAATTTTTTGGTCTACAAAAGGCGTAACATCTTGAACAAATGAAGGTGTTTGCAAGTAATCTTGGATGTAGTGCAACACTAATTTGGGCCGATGCGCTGTTTGCGTGGTGCCGTTGTGCGAGGTGTGAATTTTGCGCAGCCCAGCTAAGAAGCAAGCCTCGGCCACCATGTGGCCCGCTCTGGCGTGGTCTGGATGGCGGTCGCAGAGTGCATTGGCCAGCACAATTTGGGGTTGGTGCAAACGGATTTGCTCAATGATTTGGAGCTTTGCGGCGTGGGTGTTTTCAAAGAAGCCATCTGGCAAGCGCAGGTTGTGGCGGTGTTGAATGCCTAATATGGAAGCAGCAGCTGCAGCTTCTTCATACCTGCTTTCTACGGTGCCGCGCGTTCCGAGCTCGCCTTCAGTGAGGTCTATGATGCCGATAGACTTGCCCCGAGCGGCATAATGCAAAAGAGTGCCCGCCGCAGAGAGTTCGACGTCGTCGGGGTGGGCACCAAATGCAAGTATATCTAGTTTCATTCTTATTGGATATGAGCGTAACTTTCCACGCTCGGGCAGCTGCAAACCAAGTTGCGGTCGCCGTAGGCGTTGTCTACGCGGCGTACTGGCGCCCAATATTTGGCCTCGAGTAAGTAAGGAAGCGGATAAGCTGCCTCTTGAGGAGCATATGGGTAGGTCCAGTTCTTGTTGATGATGCAATCTGCGGTATGGGGCGCGTTTTTGAGCAAGTTGTTGGCTTTGTCGGCGTGGCCGTTTTCAATTTCGCGGATTTCTTCGCGGATTTTGATCATGGCGTCGCAGAAGCGGTCGAGCTCTTCTTTATCTTCTGATTCTGTAGGCTCAATCATGAGCGTACCTGCCACCGGGAAAGAAACCGTTGGGGCGTGGAAACCGAAGTCGATGAGGCGCTTGGCCATATCGGCAACTTCTACATCTGCCGTGCGCTTGAAATCGCGGCAATCGAGGATCATTTCGTGCGCTACCGTGCCATTCGCACCTGTATAGAGGATATCGTAGTGGCCTTTGAGGCGCGCGGCTATATAGTTGGCATTAAGAATGGCCATTTCGGTAGAGCGGCGCAAGCCCTCGGCACCCAACATTTTGATGTAGGCGTAGGAAATAGTGAGAATGAGTGCTGAACCATAAGGCGCTGCAGAAATGGCGTGGATTGGCGACTCTCCTCCTGTTTTGATGAGCGGGTTGCTCGGCAAGAAAGGTGCGAGGTGTGCAGCCACGCCAATAGGACCCATACCAGGGCCACCACCACCGTGTGGAATAGCGAAAGTTTTGTGGAGGTTGAGGTGACAGACGTCGGCTCCGATGTTGCCTGGGTTGGTGAGGCCAACTTGCGCGTTCATGTTGGCGCCGTCCATGTAGACTTGGCCGCCGTTGTCATGGATGATGCTTGTGATTTCGATGATGCCTTCTTCGTAAACACCGTGTGTAGATGGGTACGTGACCATGATACCTGCCAAGACGTCTTTGAGCTCGGTAGCAACCGTGCGCAACTCTTCGATGTCGATATTGCCGTTGGCGTCACAGCCCGTAACCACTACTTCAAAACCTGCCATGACGGCAGATGCAGGGTTGGTACCATGTGCAGACGACGGAATGATCATTTTTTTGCGTTGGAAAT